>Ga0247758_1000157_pt1 | contig 55882 bp, 58 predicted proteins | sample UWRJL156409C4_FD_180950 | JGI IMG/M metagenome (GOLD analysis project Ga0247758, IMG submission 180950) | Plant litter microbial communities from Arlington Agricultural Research Station in Wisconsin, United States - UWRJ-L156-409C-4 | ecosystem: Environmental > Terrestrial > Plant litter >... | reverse complement strand
CCAGTATCCCCGGCGTCCTCGGCGTCCCCTCCCTCATCCACCTCAGCTGCACCTCATTAAACTCTCTCCCCTCATTATACCTCGGACACGACCTACTCCACACCACATTCGCACTCAGCGAGTACATCAACGCCTCCAAAAACACCTTCAAATCCCTCGACAAATCCACCCTCTCAGCCACCCCCTTCACATTCACCCGATACGCCTCATACTTCTCCCGAATCACCTCCCTCAACAACCGCAGCGCCGCCTCCTCATCGACCGCATGCTCCTGCATGAGCACCCACACGGCGTTGTTGACGTGGTCTCTGCCGAGCTCCAGCGCGGCTTTCTTCTCCTTGGGTCATAAATACAAATCGTTGACGAGGCTGCAGGACTGCCAGGCGGGGTGGCACAGGGTGGACCAGATCTCGTGCTCGTGCTCGGGGATGGTCAGGCCCATGCCGAAGGTGAGGACGCCGCACCAGTACCTTGTGGGGTGTCAGCCAGGACTTTGTCGGTGTGGTAGGGGTTGAGAAGGGGACGTACATCTTGCCGATGTCATGGACACGATACTTCGTGAGGTCGTCGAGTGAGTAGTACGTGGTGTGGTTGTGGCGGCCGGCGCCCTTGACGAGGAACTCAGCCTACATTGCCAAAGTTTTCAAGGCGCGATCTTTGTCGATGGCCGTCATCTTTTGGACGAGTTTCTTTTAGATTTTGCGTCGGCCGTTTAGGCTTTTGAAGATAGTTGAGATTGACGAGGGGAGGAAGCCAGCGACGAGGACGTCGTTTAGCTCGTCGCCCTATTGGAATTAAGTGCGTGTTAGAACTGTGATAAACGATGTGGCCTTGGGGATGGTTGTAGTAGGCAGCTTGCCTTGGACTTGTCAACATCCTCGACAATATCGTCATGGAGGAAAATGACCTCGTTGATGTACGCGATTATGTCAATCCGCTCAGGGAGGCAATTGGGGATGGAGAGTGAGATGAAGTCGTATTCGGGACCCAGGCCTCCTTTGTAGAAACCGACAGGACCAATAAATGTTTTCCAATCTTCTTGCGCCCGGAGCGTACATAGGTCTACTATCTCCGGGTTCTTGTGAACTCGGAGGGAATAGCCATCGCAGAGGCCCTCGGTTTCGTATGTCGAGGGGCCGACGAGGTTGGAGTGGTGGAACTCCATATTTTGCTAGTCCGGATTTTTTTATGCAGACGGAGAGAGGGTGCAATGCTACGGGTACATGGACGCATCATACTATATAGGTACTTGTTCTTCAATGGGGGCATATATTGATCTCAGTCTGCACCTACACAAGTTCCAGGGTTCCTGATACCTAGGTATCCAAACAGTGTGATTCCGTGTTCCTCGAGCCCTTCAAATTTGTCCCCGAGCGCTGGCTCGGCGACTACAACCCTCTCATGAATCGAAATTTCGTGCCTTTTAGCAAAGGCAGCCGCAACTGTCTTGGCCTCAAGTAAGCAGATGTTCTGAAAGTCGATGGGAAAAAACTGACCGTGCGCTGAAGCCTGGTATCCGCCGAAATGAACCTGGCGCTGGCAGTTTTGTTCCGACCTGACGGACCGAGGATGGAGGTTTATGAGACAGACGAGTCAGATGTGGTGCTTGCGCTGGACTGGGTGATTCCGGTGACGAAGACGTACAGCAGAGGGACAAGGGTTCTGATCCGATAGGTCAGTTCCAACGGGATCACAACATCGGGAATAAAACTAGGCTCACACAGTTTATCGTCGCCGTTATCCTCCCCCTACCCTCAACTTGCACCGTGGAGCCTCTCACTCGTCCAACAGCAACAGATCCTCGAAGCATAGCAACGCCTCTCCCAGGCCCAAGAGGGTCCGCCGTGGTCTTATCCACGACGACGCCCCAGAGCTCCGCAGTGCAAACCTGCAGCTTTTCGCCATTCAGTGTGTCGTAATACGTGAGAAACTCAAAGGCCTCGATAGGAGAAACCACAGAAGCCCACGACCAGCTGGGCGCGTATGATCCACCGTGTCGCTTGGCACCCAGAACTCCAGGGCCTGCCGTCCACTCGCGGAAATTGTGCACGCTGTGGACGAGATCCTCTCCGCACACCACCTCAAGGGGTGGTTGGCCGCTCTAAGCGCGGATGCATTAGCAGGCCGTCCAACAATGGGTGGCGGCGAGGTTATCATACGATGATGAGGGTACTAGAGGCGAATGATCATGGAAGTCAGTTGATAGTGTGGTGCAGTCGCAGGAGGGGGGGAATGAGGCCCAGGATGGAGATCCTTCATCGGTGGGGGCGTCGACGGGTCTTTGCGATACGGCCTTCAGGCATCAACACGTTAGCAGCCGACAGCCTGACGTGGCTGCGTCTTTGCTCGAGGGCGCAGCCATTTGACGGCCCTACAAGCACCGTAATTGGGCGGTGCTTGCATAGGGATGTTGGCGTCTCAGAGTGGTCAGAGTGGTCGGTGATGGGCTGTTCTGCTGTTCTTCCATTCCACTAACCTGTGTAATTCGCCCAGCTCACCCAAATTTGACAGCCCCTAGCCACGCCACGATTCGAGTCCCATCCCAGCATATCCTGCTCGTCAGCGCGAGCTGAAGTTCTTCTCGGTCACATCTTGTTGGTTGATGCCGATGGTGTCGACGCAGAGGGTTCGTAGAGCGCGCAGGCCCTGGCTGAGAACCTGACGAGATGGGCAGTGGTGGTTGAGTGAATATTGATGGCTGCCAGACCGTTGGTGGTGCGCAGGTGATGAGAGCAGCCTGCCTGAGGCCCACCGCAGCGCCATCAGTCGGGCAGCGGGTCGGGGATGGGTTTTGGGAAGGATGGGGGCAGTCACGAGGGTTGCCCCCGACCCCTCGTGGACCTGGACCTGGACTCACGTGACAAGCCACTAGGCCTAATCGGGAATGAGGGGCATTCGTCCACAAAGGCCAGCCAGCCTTGCGTGCAAGCCTCTGGCTCTGGCCTTTCCTCCCCTATCCTACTATTCCATGAATTGACTAGATACTGCTCCGAATCAGCCATCGCCGCGGCAGGGGCTATCCTTCACCTGGAAAAGATTGTGTCTCAATAGTAAACTTGGTGGCTGGCTTGGACTACATATCAGGTGTGGAATCGAAGAGAATGGGAACGGGTGTCCCCTCACCGAGGCATATTTGACCTACAATGACAGACCAGGGAGTCAAGCAAAGGATAAGTGACAGAGCAGGGAGCAAAGGGTTAAATTGTTGCGACAGTTCCGATGAAAAGGGTAGAACGTGACTGCTTGCCCTGTCACGTGAAACCTTCCGCGTTGTCCCCCCATAAAAGGAAATCTCGCCGCGACCAAATTTCACGACTCCAAGAATCGCCGAGCAACCATCGCGGCCCCAGCTCCCAGCTGCCCACAAATCTAAAAACAAAACCCCAACCCGAATTGCAAAATGGATTTCTCTTCTTCCACTTCCTCCTACCTCCTCGGAGATCTCCCCGGCGCTCTTCTCTCACTACCTCTCGATTTCTACCATTTCGCCATCAGAATTCTCACAACCATTCTCTCGTCATTCAATCCCACTCCTAACACTCTTACCTATTCTCGCGGTTACTTCATCATGGCGAACACGGACATTTCCATCTCTCAGGGCGGCTTCCGGTTCTCGACCGATTCCCCCAAGCTCTGGAGCCCCGCCGTGCTGATTCTGCCTACCCTGGTCGCGGCAATCTTCATCCTCGCGAGCTATCGCGATGGATATGACGGTATCTATCCTCTTCCATCTTTTATTTATTATTTCTAATCGCGTTGTAGGTATCGCAAATATCCTCCAACATGTGGTTTCGACTCCGGGATTCGCCTTGGTGGTAATCACCGTCTTCGCCACTATGTATCTCTGGACTCGGCCATCGACCAAGGCCAACATTGGCGTTTTTCTCACTGCCGTCTGTCTCGTCTTCTTGTTTCAGCGTAAGCATCCCAATTGATTGACTCATCCCATGAGATTCGCTAACATGCAATTGCTGTCAAAGTCTTCGAGAAGACGCCGGCTGTCTTGGAGAAGATGCCGACTATCTTGACTGCCGTTTCCGACAACGTCGACAAGTTATGTTCGGGCGTCGCTAGAATCCTGGCCGAGGGATTGACAGCCATTACCAAGATCCTGTCCGAGGGCATCACCAAGATCTTGTCCGAGGGATGTACAGGCATCACCAAGATCCTATCCGAGGGATGTACAGGCATCACCAAGATCCTGTCCGAGGGCATCACCAAGATCCTGTCCGAGGGATGTACAGGCATCACCAAGATCCTGTCCGAGGGATGTACAGGCATCACCAAGATCCTATCCGAGGGATGTACAGGCATCACCAAGATCCTGTCCGAGGTAAGAGAAATCGAGATAACTATAATCCTGGTCGAGCTGGGTAAACCCTTGGCTGAAGTTTGGAAAGGCGCCGCTGACATCTTTGCAAAGCTGAAACCTTTTATCGACGTTCTGGCCGCATATCATGTACTTCCCCAGATCCTCGCGTTACTCTGCTTTAGGACCGTATTCCACCACTACCACCCCAACAACTGATGGTATGGTTTCCCTAGCCTGAGGTGGAGATAGTCCGGGAAGAGACGGATGGCAGATTTTGCCCGCTGGAGATGGTTGGGATTGTGAAGAATAAAGTGGAGAGAAGAACAGCTGTTCGCTCTATGCATAGATAGCTTTGAGGAAGCGGCCTCGCCCACTATATATCACGGTTTATCCCATATCCTATCAGGACAAAGCAAGCGACTGTCCTATCGTCGCCGGCGAGCATATTGCCCACGTGGATGTTCGGTTGAGCTGGAGGTCGCTGCAATTTTCACCCCGCGCGAGGCCAAAAACCCCCCATGTCCCTCTCAAAAGGGTGGGCGGAAACAAGTCAGTCTTGTCAGTCTGGGTGTGCAGTCACTCGGGCGAGTGATGCGCTCCTAACAATCACTTGCAATTTTCGGGACTTTTTGGGAGGAATGACTTGTGGGAAGCCATTAATTATGACCCTCCCGCTAGGAGGGGGCCTGGAGCACTGGCGTACATCAAGACGACTCCTCAGGACCTAATTGAGCCGTTCCGGCTCGCAAATCCAGTGGATAGCGTAGAGCGATGGCTGCTGTATCGATCAGATGCGAACGTGGGCGCCCGTGATGTGGGAAACTCATGGCGAAGCAGGGACATGCAAAATCAGCATGAAGACCCCCGCGGGCTCTGTTGATGGAAGATTGGAGTAGTAGATCTCTCTTCCCACACAAAATTGCAAAGCGAGGCTGGTAACTACGGCCACAAATTCCTCGCCTAGTCTTAGTTTAAGCCTACGCTGTATGGGCATGGGTTTCTGGTCTTGCTCTTGGAGAGAAACCGAGCACAAATCACAAACACAGGCCAAAGAAATCGCCAAGGAGAAAACTTGTCTATTCACGACAATCGCCGGACCTACTAAAACCGCCATGCCTACCGAAGCAGGTAGGTATACGTCCCAAGCTCTGTGGGGTCATGGCTTGGGTCACATTATCTCTCCCGGGTCCCATGTCGCCACCTATCCATGATGACCATCCCCCATTCCTTCGTTGCTGGTTATGTGTAGCCTTGTTCAGCGACGGCGAGTCGATCCAACTCCAACGCTGTTATAATCACTCTTCGGGGCCGGGGCCTTGCCCCGGGAAGTCGAGCATGAAGTCGAAGGCAGAGTCTCCGAGTCGTCGTCATCGGACTCGCTGGTCCAAGTACCAGGAGTGCGGCGGCGGGTCGATCCAAACCCAGTGCTCATATGGGAGGAGGATTCGGATGTCTTAGCAGCCGAGGTTTTATGCTCCGGAGCTGGGCCTGACGGACTGGCCGAGGAGGTTGCCGATGTGTTGGCGCGAGCGCCAGAAGAAGTCGTCGCATGTTCGCGGGTTGCACGGTCCGGTCTCGTTCCACGCGCTGCGTATCCAGCCGCGGCGCTCGTGACAAATGTTGAAAATAAACCAGGGCGGGAAGGCTGCATTTGCGGCGTGGGCATCGGTGGAAACGGTGGAATCGATGGCGGCGAAGGAGGTTCCTGGCCCGAAGGAGGCGTCCAGCGGCCGGGAGATGTGGGTCTCGTAGGGCCAAGGGCTAGTTCGCGGATGAGGCAGATGATCAAGGCCAGGGCTATGAGCCTGGACACGGAGATTGAAAAGGTCGTACTCTCGCTTGCCTTGGCGCGTGGGGAAGTTCTAGTGGTGGCGGGTGCTGGTTACCGCCGAGCTTGGTTGCGCGCCAGTCGCTCCATGTCCCGAGCGAGCGACGGATGCTTCTCCTTGCCCTCGCTCGTCAGCGCTAGCTGGTACTCCACTCCGCAGCTTCCCTTGAGGATGTAGCTGCCGCTGGGCGACGAGTGTCCCTCGCAGATGACGTCGGTCGAGCCGGGCTGGAGAGTCGAAGGGAGGGTCGCGGTACAGGTCCATTGAACGTCTTCGCGTGAGTACGATGAGCCTTGGTGCAGCATAGAATATCGATCTGGTGCAGTGCGCAGATGTTGGAATGTGAAGTGCAGCGAAGCCGCGGGGCGGGGTCGACACGGCCGTGTGCAGTTTGCTCGCCCGCTCGGAGCGTCAACACCTTCACCTCGGAGAGGCGCACCGTGTTGGCTGGCGGGGAGGAGCCAAAGGCCATGGCCATGGCGAAGAGAAGGAAATAGACGAGCTGATACATCATGATGTTTTCGAGGGATGAATGTGCTCAAACTTATTTGGCGAATGGTGAGGGACAGCTGAGAAGAATCTGCCTCGTTCTCAGCTGGTGGGGTTTTGGGGAGAAGGAAGAGAGCAGTGGAGGATCTGCCTTATGGGAATAGCAAGATTTAATTGTTGATCGATCTGTGGGCGCGCCTTGGTCTCATCCCATCTACAGCGACCCACTCTTGCTGGCCAAGTGAATCAATCATCAGGCTTTTCTTCGAACTGTCTGAATGCCTCCCCAGGCTGTACACACCTTTTTTATTGGTTCTTTTGTTGAATATTTTGGGTTGAGAGTTGAGGAGGAGCAATGTTGTTAAGAATTGCTCATGTTAAATATCTTAATCAGCAAACAGAATGCAAATGTGGCTTTAAGAGAGGGTTTATTTATATAGGTGGATATATATAAATATAAGTTGGAAAACCTTTGTTTTTCAACGCCACACCTGACGTTGTTAAATAATCTTTGAGGTTGAGGTTTATGTGTCATACCGACACGCTTACTTGAGTGACACCGTCACGCTGGTTTGTGTGGCTGGATGGGCTCTACTCAACAATGTCATTTGACAAAGCCTTGGGGAGAATGTCTTTTTCTCATCACAACAATAAAGAGCTTTGATAATTTTTCTTGAGAGTGTCTTTGTGCACAGTAGCCTCGGTCTCCGTGTTGGCCACGAAGGCGCCTACTCCGTCATAGGACAGAGAAATGTCCTGCTTCATTTTCCATTCGGCACGACAAGCAGGCCGGGGTGGGCTGCTGGTTTGTCGTTCGGAGATAGAGGCCGTTTGTGGACGCGTTGTTGTTGCGGGGCTGGCTTTGGTTGCACGGAGCCAAAGGACAAGCAATACAATCACGCAGTTGCAACCCCATTAAATCCACCGATTTCCAAGAGTGCAGTGCTTCTGACATGTATCTTGGACCTGCGACCGTGCATCCTAGATGGTGGAATTGCGATGTGATTTGGTTATGAGTCCAATGAGATTGATTGGCTCGCAATTCCATCATGATTTGCGCCTCGCTTCGATCCATTGGGAGGGAAGGGGGGGATCAGTTGTTGGGGAATTGTTCGCGATCAATTAGTTGTCGGTTAGGTCAGACGGATTACAGACAGTGTACACGGTGCAGGATGCGCCGATGATGTGGGTGACGGTAGGCCTCTCTTTCTTCCATTGCTTCTTATCTCGCGTAGTGTTGATCAACGAAGGAATCGTTATCAAACGACAGAGACTGACGCCTCAGGCCAGCATATTTTTTGGCCGCGTCCGATGCATCTCGTGCTTCCCCGCATTTCGTGTGTTTCCTCACGTTCTTTCCGCTCTTTGCTTCGTCACGCACCCCGCGCTTCGTTTTTTGTTTCCCTTTTACCGCACGCCTTCATCAATGTCGGAGCTAGAGCGTCAGCTGCAGCACGCAAATAAACGCGCGAGACGAGAGAAGAACGGGCGGACCAAGCAGGAGAGCCCGAAATCATTGGTTCGGGGAGCAATGCTGGTCTGGGTGACTGGTGGGTAACGTTGCTCGTTTCTGCAGTTCCCCGGAGACGAGGGCGCGCCTCCCGGTTGCCCAGCTAGCTAACCACTGTGTGATCTCGCGGGAGAGTCTGTACCACCGGTTGGTGCTGTACCGCGTTGAACCCACCTCTGACATCCATCCGGATGAGCGCGCCGTGTCTGCAAGGAACTTGAAAATGGTGCGGCTCTTGCATCCCTCGGAAGCCGCATTGAAGATGGATTGGAGTGTCGTCACCTGCGTGATGGTCCTGTGGGCCGGCTTCGGGCTCGGAAGCTCGGCACGTCCAGTTTGGCAGTCCACGCAGATGACCTGAGACAACTCTGGTGGAGAGTTGGTAGGAATGGAAGGGAGATCCATGACGATGACCGGGTTACTGGAACAAGCGTGGATGCGGATCGGCAACCTGGCCGTGTCTGGGAGAACCCGAATAGCTTCCCCCACTGCATAACCTGCGTAGAACACTGGTTGGAACTTGATCAAATCTCATTCCATGCCATATCTCAATCTAAGACATTCCGCAATAACGCGGCACTCGAACTCCGGGACTCAGATGAGACTTGGGCGCGACGTGCGCGATCTGGTTCCTGGAATTTGCGCCAAGTTCGGTTATAACCCGACTCCAGGTATGGACTCCCCCCTCTGATAGGTATAATGTGCGCATCTGACATGGCAGCATGAGGCTCATTCACCTTATCGCCGCTGTGACTCTTTGGTCCGGCCTGGTGTCTGGCGGTGGCAACGGCCATTATCCGGGTTGCATCTACAAAAGCTATAAGCAAGACTGTTCTCTCACCAACACCCTCGTCCCCGGTTGCGCGACGTTCCGCGTGCCTCACGAGTACGACTGGCCGCTCAATTGCGCCGGCATCTTCATCCAAGACCAGGCGGATCCCCCGGCTGTTTCGATCGTCTGCGTTGACTTTGTTAGGCGCGGCCTCACCTTCACCTTCCCACCCATCCCTGGATACATCACCAAGTCCACCGCCGTAGCTTGGCAGCTCATCGATGATGACGAACCGAATCTCGAAAGTGCTCCTACCATCCAATGCGAGCCGAGGGGGGATCGCGGTGCCTTTGTCTGCACGCTTCCCCTCAGCGACGTGCTCGGAGTCCCCCCGGCAAGTCCATTGGTGGATCTCCTCAAGGATCTCTGTCCCAATGGCGTAGGCGGCGGCCCCGGCCTGGGCTTTCACTTTGCATTCATGGGGGAAGCGAAGCCTTGGGGCTCGCCGCCAGCGATTCTGATTCCCTACCGCCAGCGAGACTCCTACATCAAGATACGATATCGCTGCTCAACTTGCAGAACCAATCCTTGTCCCACATCGTCTCATTCGAGTTCAGGCCAGACTTGCGCGACAGCTGCGACCTCCTTCATCACGGCAACAGACTTGAAAACGTCAACAACCTTTGTAACGGTGACAGATATTGAGAGATCAACCACCATGACCACCTTGACAGATACAACTACGTCGGTAACGGTCAAAACAATAATTGAGCTTACAGTGTCGACAACCTTCACGACATCATCAGAGCTCGTCACATCGACGGCCACCACAACCAGTACAGCTACAGCACCGACAACGGAGACTTCAAAGAGTACCACTGTGACAACTTCGACGACTCTCACGACATCAGTACTGCTTTCCACGAGCTTCACAACTTCAACTGAGTTCACTACCTCAACGACAACCACCACAGTGCCCACCACAGAGACCTCGACAACCATCACGACATCCACAAAAACCACTACATCCATAATACCCATAACAGAGACTTCTACAACCATCACCACCTCAACAACAACCACAACGTCTACAATACCTACCCAAAGACGTCCACGACAGTCACCACCTCGACAACGACTATTACAGCCACAATATCTACGACGGTGACCTTAAATACTACGACCATTACGATCTCTACAGCATTCACCACATCAACGAGTATCACGACGTCAGCGAGTATCACCACCTCAACATCCGTAACTCCCACAACTTCCACAGCAACAACCACTACGACATCAACGTCAATCACCACCACTACCACGACATCCACTTCTCCGACCATCAGGTGCCCCGTACAATAATGCCGTAAGAGCGACGGAATTGATCAGCCGAACCTCGATATCCAACTGCAACCGCTGGGGGTGGTACATCGGGACATACCGTTCCGAAGTTCCGTACGGAATATCTGGACCTTTATATGTCCCCCGTGGAGGCAACGATATCAATGCGGCTCTCGAGGTCGGCGCCTGGTGGATGAATCCCAGCCCAACGAGCGCGAACAACTCGACACAAATCAAACTCGTCGTCCAGGCAAACTACAGGATTTCCAGGGTTTATACCTATCTCAGTTTTGGCTTCGCAAGTTGCCAGCCCAACGGGACTTGGTACCGAAGCGGTTCGAATCTGGATATTTCCAATTTCCACGGGCCCCTTTCTGACTGGATTGGCGCTCAGACTGCAGAGCAGCCATTGGTAATATACGCGGAGTTGGATTTACTGACTACTGCGGCGGCGTGTGCGTCGCCCATCCCTACGAGGTAGCTATTGGCTGGTGGAAAAGAAGGGGACGGTTGCGTTGTTGGCACTTGGCTGCGCATGGTCAAGGTAAGAAATATGGGGACTAGGCGGGTGTTTATTTCGTGGATGGGAACTTGACTGCCGATTTATTGAGCATAGCCTTCTTAGAGGTCTTCGATGTTCATCTTGATGAAGGGAGTATTAAGAATGGGTACCTGTGGGCAGCATCTTGCATTCTGGCATATTTAACAGCTTCCCATCAATGACACACTGGTGGCACAGCGTATGCGTCCCCAGCAACGCAACTCAAGCTTGAGGAGCATTGCTGTGATGAATAGCTAAAGGCAGGGGATGAAACATGGGCACTCGATCGTATTGGTTCCTCCATTCCCCTTATGCCTCACATCTAGAGGCAGCGCCTCCCTCACAGTGATGTTTTATACGCGTCACCATTCACAGCGTTAACCACATTCATTTCCCAAAGATATCACGCAACTCATATCTCCATCTGGATCAAATCAGTTCATTGACAACCAGTATCAATGTATACCCATTTCCACCCCCAAACCAATCTCTCTTTTACCTACCTACCTACCTACCTACCCTTCTTTTCAAGAAAGAGAAAACAACACTTGCCATCCAAGCGGTACATATATTTCATCTCAACATCGCGCCTAAGGGCGTTTATGGCATGAGAGACAGCTTGGTTGCAGCAGCCCCTGTAAATCCTGTTGTTAGGTTCGGAGAAAACAGTCTCACTGGGGCTGCGGGGAATCATGTAGATCATGCCTGCGCGGCCATCGGCGTTGATTTGGCTGCCGGTGGCGTCTCTGTAGTTGGTGGTCATATTCGCAGTGGTGGGGTTGTTTTTTTAGAGAGGGGTGGTGATGCGAGAAGATGGGCTTGGCTGGCTGGGGATTGGAGATAGGTTGGATGGGTTCGCGATGAGCGTGGTGAGGAGGGGAAGGTTGGGTCAACTGAGGGTTTTGTAAGTTAGTATATATATGTTTTCTGTAGACTTTGTTGGAATGAAGTTAGGGGGCTATCTTGACTCTTTCTTGTGAGTAAAAGACTTGGTGCTGAACCCTTTGTCTTCTCTACTGTCGCTTTTTGATGAGGGATCAAGGTATGAAAGGCTCTGTCTGGAAGCGGGACTTTCCGAACTCGACGAGAAGGGAAGCTTTGTGTTCTTTATTCTAAAGCCTCTTCGCCTTGATTTTCCAAAGAAACGCTAGAGATTGCGTAGACAATAGGGGGGGTAATCTAAATAGCGTCCATAACGGAGTGCATTGTTAGCCGCAGCATTTTCAACTGTTCCAACATCCATTCGCACCTCTTCATGTAGTACTTTCTCCTCTATCCCGTGGACCATATGGGTTCTGCAATGGCTTCCCAAGGAGGTGCATGTAATGCGTCTCGCAAGGGGGACGTGCAGGGCCAAATCGCATTGTTCAGCGGCCTGTCAGATCCATTGGGAGATATCTTCACTAATACTCTGTTTTTCCCGACCGTTCTAAGGGGAGAGAGAGACGATGGTGTGAGTTTCAATTGAAAATCATGGCTGTTGGCGTTGCATCCGAAGAAAGTATCATGGGTCATCATCCAACCGTACCTTTATAGGGGGCCTTCCAAGTCATGCTCCCAACTCACTACAGTGGATGCGCACATCCACAATTCTTCCGTAGTATAGTGGTCAGTATATGAGCTTGTCATTCTTTGAACTCGCTCGGGACCCGGGTTCAATTCCCGGCGGGAGAGATACCATTCTTTTTGTCATTTCACCCTTCGCTTGTCTTCCCACCATAGATGATGCTCCGAGCCGGACAATGAATGCCATCGCACGTTCAAACGTGGGCAATTAGTTCTTAACATATTAAGTTATGATACATATCGTGCTACAGCAACTGGTCAGCGTAGCTCCGCCCAACCCCCTCATCATCACTCCAAATCGTTAAGCTTAAACTCGCCCGTCACCACCGAAGTCTGGAAATAACCCGACGGGTCATACTTCTTCGCCGTCTGCTGCAAGAACAAGCCGTTGTCAGCACCATACCCAGACAAGGGGTTCTGCTCCGGGTTCGCGTAGTTGATGTACAGCCACTTTGTGTCCTGGCCCGTGCTCTTAGCATACGCCTCAATGGCGGCAGTGGCTTCCCTCAGCTTCTCCTTTAGCAGGGCCTGGTGTGTCTGCGACGGGGGGATGGCCTCGGGCTGTTAGACGATGGAGTTGCGCTCCAGATTGTCGAGGCCGAGGATGTTGCCAGCGCCCCTGCCGCTGTAGGTCTTGGGCAGGGGTGTGAGGACGAAGATGGGCTGGATTGGATCGTTGATTTGGCCCGTCAACTCGGCAACCAGTGCGTCGAAGACCTCGATGACCTTACGGCCCATTTCGATGGTGTTGTGGAAGCTGAGGGTGTACCAGACGTTGTACAGACCGAGGGTGGAAGCCAGCTGGGCGGTCAGACCAGTCAGGGCAATCTTCGCCCTATACTCGACCAAGGGGGTAAGGTCTTCCAGTCCGGGAAAGGTGGTTGAATTGTCCACGCCGTCGACATTGGCGGTGATGAATGCGACGTTGGGGGCAGGGAGAACAGGGGTCCATGACAGAGAGACGAAACCCGTGTCAGTGCGGGTCTGGCTGTTGCTCTCGACCATGTCAATGAATCGCCCAACGACGGCCTCCTTCTGCGTCTAGGGGAACGCCATGACGCCACCGTAGATTTCATTGCCTGCAAATGTCTTGATTTCGAACCTAGTGACTATGCCGAGATTGTTCAAGCCGCCCTTGAGCGACTTGAAGAGGTCCTTATTTCTGGTGGCGGTGGCCATGACGATGTTTCCATCGGCCAGGACAACCTCGTAGCCGACTACATCGTCCGCACACATACCGCGCTTTCCAGAGTACCACGAAAAGCCTGCATCGTGTCAGCAAGCCAAGAAGCAGAGGGGAGGCAACTTACCACCACCGAGCAGGAAACCACCCACACCGACGTGGCCCTCGCGTCCTCCGCCGACCATGATGCCCTTCGGCTCAAGCACTGAACACACCTCGTTCCAACGCGCACCACTACCAACGAATGCAGTGCCCGAACCACTCTTGCATCCCTTGTACGTGACCGAGTTGAACTTGCCAAGATCGATCGTGACGCCATCCTTCACGTTGTTCGACGCGTACGGCGCATGGCCACCACTGCGAACGGCGACAGGGAATGCGCGGCCCTCGTCGGTGTTGAGTGCCTTGATAGCCTTCGCCACATCTTCAGACGTCTTGGGCTTCAAGATGCACGTCGGCTTGACGTCCTGGACGTCCTTTGCATAGTACGACAGGACAGTGCCGTCATACTCGCCGTCTCCGGCGAAGCACAGCACGTCTCCCAGACCGGCCTGGACAAGAGCATCACACTGATTGACACGAAAGACATATTGTTAGGGCCACTCATAAAATAGTCATGGCATTTGTGTGGGGGGGATGAAGGGGATGAGTTGATATGAAGATTGATTGACCTACGCCATTGAAACCGGTCGCTCTCGAAGACACCTCCCTCCCCGCGGGTACCTCCCCACGGACACCAGATAAATGAGCGCATTGGTCAGACCAGAAAAAAAAGTGAAAAGCGCCGCAGCGCCGCGAGCCGTCTGGGACACCATTGTGTCGATCATAAAGGCTGTAGAGTCGTTTGGGCTCGCGAAGACTGTTGGGACAGCCTGTAAGTTTCAAGTCTAGAGGTGACGGTGGTCTACTCACTCTCTTGCTAAATCTCGGTGATCGCAGTTTCATACCGTCTCGCACGACTAAGCATATGGATCCACGCCGAGCCTAACTCCGCCATCGTGGCATCTTCGATTCCTGTCCGTCGTATCCTATTCCGTGATATGGTGCGCCAGTACGGCTCATACGGAACCCCAGGAACCAGTGGAAAGTCGGGCCAATACATCAAATCGGACCAACAAAGCAGTTTCCGCGGCGGCCTTGGTTCCAGCAATGCCGTGGTCACGGCGCTGAAGCCGGATGACGGCAGTGAGACGAGCATCCTTACAGTCGACCAAACAGGCCAGATAAGGATCCATCAGACGCGGCAGGTTGCTGTCGAATACGATGCCGCGTCTCGTGAATATACTAGTCCCGTGGGGAGGCCGTGGAAGCCCGAAGCGATTGAGATGCGCACCTATATCCCGACCAGCAAACAGTAATTAGTAGCGATTGCGCGTTCTGCTCGCTGACTAAATCATTATCAGTGCCGCTCTCATCGGGTTATCGCACCCGCATCCACGAGTGGTGTTAATGCGATACACCAGAAGCCGGGTGAAGGGCGGGATGAGGCGCATACATTGGACAATTGCTTGACGCGATGTTGCATCGCAGCCTGGGGGCCACCGGATAGGGAAGCGGGGAGGAAACCTGCATAATCATACTGAGCAGCATTGCAGATCTTCCCGACTCTGGCACCGCACTCGGCAAGGATGGCGAAAGGGGGAATGAGTCTAGCCGAGATACATGCAAGTAACCCACCTTGATCATGTTTCCGCAAGGCTGTCACACAGTCTGATGAATCACATTTGGAAGCTTGGGGCGCAGCTCGTTATCGAATGCTGAGCAAGAAATGCAGTTGAGCTCAGTCTGTCCGTGTTGGGCCTCCCGATGTAACTGCCGTCCTGTGACTCGCAGTATTCGTCGTATAAAGACCCATTTAGGGTGATAGGCGATATTTTTACTCTTGGTTTTGAATTCTTTTGGAGACGCTGCATGTCTTCCTAGAGAAATTTGGCGAATTTTCCAAGGTTTTCGCATCGTAAGCCTGTTTTCTGTCTAGACAACGTGGGTTCTCGCAGATATCTGCAAAGGCGGTCAGAATGCCTCCCCGAATTCTGTTGTAAGCAGACCTTGCCGATGGTAGCGCCGATGACCGAGCAAAATCACTGACCTGAAGCCCGTGAAGCATCGGCGGCTCGGGCAACATCGGCTCCGCAGTACTCGAGGCCCTTGTTGCCAAGTACCCCGAAGTGTCAATCGACACCTTGGTCCGCTCGGAACAAGATGGCAGCACCCTCAAAACGCTTTTCCCATCCAATGTCGTCCCGGTTATCGGAGTCCTTGAGGACTTGTCGCTCCTAGAGGAAAAGGCCTCTGAAGTCAGCATCGTCATCAGTGAGCGCCCTCCTCCACGGCTCCCATGTCTCCTCGCATCCCATCACTAACCCCAACCCAACAGACTGCGCGCCTGACGTTCCCTACGGAAAGGGCATCGCCTCCATCCTGACCGGCCTCTCAACCTCGCCAACATCCCCGAAATTCCTCATCCACACCTCCGGCGCAGCCCGCATCTGGGACGCCCCCGATGGCTTCACCCCCGGCCGCGTCTGGGACGACATCGCCGACTTCGACTTGCTACCAGACTCAGCGACGCATTCGGAAACCGACACGCAGGTGTTCTCGGCTGCCGCTCCCACCTTGCACACGGCGATCGTCGCGCCCGGCTTCGTGGTCGGCCGCTCTCCGAGTCGCACGCACGCGGCGCCCATCACCTTTCCGTATCTACTGAAGGCGGTGCGCGATATTGGTGGAGGGTTTGTTTGCGGCGAGGGAAAGAATGTGACGGCGTTTGTGGATACCGCGGTGCTTGCGGAGGTTTATGTCGCGTTGGTGGCCGACGCGCTGCGGGTCATTGAGGGTGGGGAAGCGCATGGTGAAGTTTGGGGACCGAGGGCGTATTATTTTGTTTCGTCGCTGGAGCTGAGCTTTTGGGAGTTCGTGGAGGATCACTTACTTCCTGCGCTGAAGAGGTGCGGCGGAGAGGGTCTGCTGAACAACGGCGACTCGATCAAGGAGATTCCGCAGAAGGAGATCACTGATTTGGTGATTGGGAGTCTTGGGGGAGTCGAAGCGCTGTGGAGCCGGCACATTGCGGAGGGTTTTGGGACTGCCATGAGGATCAGGTCGTCGAGGGCGAAGAAGTATCTCGGTATCGACACGGACAAGGGTCTTCCGACGCTGGACGATGCTGTCAGGGCTACGCTGCATGATTTGTGAGGGACGGGAGGTTTCCGAATGTTGGTGTGGGGCAGAGAAAACGCAGGAGTCCCCCTAACGGCAAGAGCGATCGACGGAGCTTTTCTGTGGTCTGATTTCCACCAGACTCGAGCGATTCCCGAGTCAAATTACGTTTTCACTCCCGACCCAGTCAGTTTGAATTCGGACTCTCACTCAGGCCGTTTGCTCCATATTTGCAACATTTCTACTCATACCTTTGCCATCAATTCTCATTGGAAAACCGCGAAATAATTTCTTGCAGTGGCATCGAGAGCTATCATGACATGCGCTGCTCTGAAGCTTGCGGCTAAAGCTTGAAATACGAGACATGCACAAGAGATAAGCATCATTGCTTCCAATATCTTCCTTTCGGACTCCAGTCACCTTTATTCCCTGCGTCATCTAAAGAAAACCTGGTGTCCGTCATCACATCACTTGATTCGGCGGGGTGTGCGCGGAATAACGGTATTGATCCTTTCGCAACCGAGCCCCAAACCATTCTGTGATACGATTGTTAGCAGTTACCGGGCAAACCGAGGGCTGAAACTATTCGTAGCACTTACGACAACAATTGTACAGCAAAAGGTCCAGCTGTCATTGATCTGGCATTCTTGTGGCCATGCCGCAAGATCGGCACTCTGGCTCAAGTAAACTAGAAGACGGACCAGCAACGCGGGACATTTCAGTGCCCCCGTCCCCGCGAGCTGGCAACCAGAAAACCTATCAACTCGACAGTCGCCTGTGAGAATACCAGCTGCCGAGGCGGTACAGCACGTTGCTTACGATGGGCAGGTCACAGCAATAGGTCACAGAGGACAAACCTCATATCCCTCGCTTTCTTCTGCAGTCAGCATCGGGACTACCGGGGAGATGCCAACGGGAAACCCTCAGAGCTAGCGATGAGTCTGCTGTTGCAACTCTTGGATAGGTTCAGGGACTTCGATCAGGCTGTGCTAGCCACACTCGTTGACGAGCTTGTTCCTGAATATATCGTCAGTATCTTATCAGTGTTTGGGAGACTGGTCTCACTGCTCCCCTCGACCGTGCTTGTCGTCCTGATAGTGGATGGGCGTAAAGTTCTTCGGACATCCGATGGAACGGCGGAAGGGCATCTTGCAGGTAGTCGAGGAGCTGGTTGCTGTCTATCGCAGCGGCCCAAAACGGGGTTCCAATTCCGTAACGTGGGTACCACTCCTCGAGGCATCGCTACGAGAGTGCGTGTGGTTATCCAGCCAGCGCCGGGATAGGAATCACGAATGGTGTCCGTCGTTGCGCTTACGACTGCGACGGTGGTTACGAGACCTACTATCGTTCAACCTATGGTTCCGACTCAAACGATGGGTGAAATCGTCTTCCAGGTTTCCATGGGAAACCCCGAATTTCGAGAGGAAAGTCGAGCAGGAAGTGCGAGCGCGGCAAAAACACGAGTTAGGACACACGAAACAGTCAAGGTTCATGAGACAGGTAAGTCACACAACACCAGTCTACAAACTCAGGTAGCTCAGTTATTTGACTAACGCTTCCTACCTACTAATAAATTGCAGGGTTCAAAGCTTCCTTTATCTTTGTTCACGTCATTACGAAATTGCTTCGCGGACTCCCAAGAGCCTAGCATAGTTGCCTCGGCCTTTTCCCTCACAGATGCCCGCTTCCTCTATTATCCTCGTGCTCCGCCAGAGCAGGATCGGGATTCGTGGCTCCGACGCGTCGCCATTTCACACACTCCGAAGGACGAAGAGAGCGGGCCTGGGCTAGGACAAACGATTTCGCCTCTAACGAACGCCCTAGAACCAATCTTGGTAGACTCCAGGGAGCCATTGAAGCCTGAGAGTCGCCTAACAAGTAAAGGACAACGAATCCACGTGCCAGCTCTCAGGGCTGTCCCTTAAATACAGGACTACAAACAAGTTGGCTCGATGGAGATCAACCCGCTGTGGAGTTGTGGAAAGGTGTGGAACGTTTCACTGAGGGTACGGAGCTCATGGGAGCAGCGGAAGTGCAGTTGCAAAGTGACTTAATTAGGTAGAAAAGGGGAGTGCTTCGCACTCCCCAGTTATATACAAATGGAAGCTCCCTGTGTGTGGGGAGAGCACATGATCCAAGGCCCCTGCGCTCCAGCCAAGCCTGGTTCGGCAGGGCGCCTGAGCGCCTAGCGAGGCGGCTGCAGTTCGACAAAAGGGGAGATGGTCGCGTTATGTTTCTCGTTGGGGATCGAGGTTGAAGCGAAACACTGGCAAACTACCGGACGAGTAGCTTTCGACATGCAGCTGCTGCCGACGATGTCCAAAAATGGAGCAATACCTGTTTTGACGATGACCTATCCGCCATATCGGAGTCTCCGGGAGCTATCAATGGCTAAGAGCTTCTGCACGACCACGTTTGCGAACCACCTTGCCTGTGGCTGTGTTCCCTTTGGCCGAGCCGACCGGTATGCGGCCCGGGTGGAGAGGGTCTCCCACACCATTGTCGTCAATAGGGATGTTCTCAGCCTTATTAGAAATGGCAAACTGATTGCTGTGGGTCCCCTCCAGTCACAGATATCGCTCACCCGACAAATCTAGCACCTTGGAATTATTCCCTCTCTCGATCCGAACCATTTTTACTTCCAGCCGCCGACGAGCGATGGCGACCATCCTCCGAACGGCGACAAATCCCCATCGGCGGTAGCATTTCTTCCCTTCAATGAGGGCACCTGCAGTGGACCTGGGGGGCTAGTAAACATCAATCCAGATACCAACGTGTCAGAACCACTCGCCACGGGCTGGTGCAAAGTCATCGCCAGAATCGCTTACGGCGGCCTCGCCCTAATGATGACGGAGCCTGTTATAGACGCTGTGGCCTTTTCCATCCGAGCGAAATCGCTGACACGAGAGGACCGACTGGCACTTGCAGCTGTGGCTGACGCCGTTCTCCGTCAAGTCTGGAGAGAGGACTACAGGATGCAACGGTTGGGTCCGCCGATATTCGGCTTCCAGGCCAACACGCGTGCCCTCCTTCAGACCTACTACTTCGGGTCAGGCGACGATGATGACCGAGGAAAGCCAATTGTACCCGCCGACGGAACCTATCTCCTTGACCACAACGGCTCCATGGACGACATTATGCAGGAGCTCTGCTTTTACAGCACCCTCCTGCAGGCCTTGATTTCTCGTGTGCGTTTGGAGGAGAAACCGGATCCCGGTGCGTCCTTATCAACAGCAGCGAGGCGATAGTTTTTCTTACTGACAAGGTCAATGCTTTTAGGAAGTGAAACATACGACTCGTGTTCAGATGACGACGACACATTCAACTACTTTTTTGGTGACAAGGAAACATGCGACTCGGTTTTCGAGCAAGGTGCGCGACGTCGTCGAGCAGCTTTCGGCGTTTGTGTAAAGGAAATCAGGCGCCGTTATGCTGATGCTGTCAATGAGCGTCTCAGAATCCCTGGGAAGAGAAGCCCTCGTCAGACCATCACCGATATGCTTCAACCCATACGAGAATGTTTTGAGAAGCCCTCGACCCCATCAGTGACCACACAAATTTCCGCAGAACAGTGTGCAACTGTTGCCATCTGCATTCTGTATGCTTGGACCCAGATTGTTCGGATTGTTGACTGGGACGAGCCGGCACCTGAGTCGCGGGAGCGGAAGAAGAGGCGGAAGGAAAAGAGCCGGACAACCGCGGAAGTCTCAGAGACGGCCCAGCTCTCCGGGGACGCGGCCAAGACTGTGGAAACGGGTCAAGATGGCAAGGAAGTCGAGGGGATTAAAAGGAGATATCGTCCGCCCCTGTTGAGCAGTCTCCCAGAGATCATGGCCTGGGAGTGATTTATGCACAGGAGGCACGAAATGTAACGAAAAAGGAAGTTTTATGTGCCCAGATTCGTGGCATATAACATCCCCTACAGCCACAAGCTTCTCCGCTATTATAATAAAGGTATACCTATCTTTAAGAATAACTTCTATTACTTCTAATAGTTAAAAAAAAGTCATATTAATGAGGATAAGATGCTGTAATACTAGGAGTACGAAAAGGCTCTAAAGAAGCAGTCCTCAGGCGCGCAGTCTGGGCTGATGCCCAGCAGTCGTCGCAGGCGCTCTGGTTAGGAGGGTGTTGTACTAGATAGGGTCCAATCGACACCTGATGGTACTGGGAACGCAGTACCACAGTCTAACAATCCCTCCAGGCGCAGTACTAAGCCCAGTACAGCCTTATCTGTGGCCCCAGTCAACACCAGAGCGCTGAGCTTAAGTCTTGTGAGAATTAGAAAGCCCACATAGAGGAATGCGCCACAGGAGTAGATGTGCAAGCGGGTGCCAAAATAACACGAACTGCAAAGATACAGTGATCTGTGCGGGTGGCTGTCCACTAACAGACACTACCAATCTTTCAATAAGTACGTGGATTCCATGGTAAGGCGGATGCGAGATGTGTTAGAGGGTGATAGTCGCATTACAGGGTGGTAACAGGCACTACATGGAGGTACCTAGGTTTGTATGTAAATCTGGCCTGCAGATATGTACTGTAAAGTAATGAGTTCGTCTTTTTTTGCCAACCGCTTGATATGTTACAGGGGAGCGATTTGGCCAATCAGAGGCCGCGAAACCAGCTTAATCAGCGATTATTACTTATAATCCCGAGGTTGTTTTATTGTGGAAACAGTGGCTTTTGCGTTGATTTGGCTCTGTGAGCCCTATTTGTGTGTGTTGTGCTTGACGGCGTTAACTGCGGCTGCATTCTGGCACCTGGCAGATTTCAGCCGTCTGTCATGTTTGAGTAGGCAGGCGGGCTTTGGGAACCCTTTTGGATTTGCATTTTCCGCCCTTGAAAGCCAAATATGATTGAAATTCACGAGGCCTCCTCAGAATCTGGCAGACCATGCATCCATGATACAGTACGTCATGCGAGTACCTTCCAATATTATGATGATTTGCATTTCTAGAGTCGTATCTTACTATGCCACCAATTTAGGTCCTTCGCGATGTCCCAAGACAGATCGGAAACTTCCTGAACATTACTCTTTCGACTGACCTTGAACATTGCCATGTCTATATCAACGGGAAAGTCACATGGCGTGCATTGACAATCAAGCTAGCAGCAATATCATGAGCGCTGAGTTTGCGCGAAGACACGGCATCCGGATCGACCCCCAGCGGAATCCATTTCTATTGGCGGATGGTTCCACCGAGTAGTCAACAGGTCGAGGGTTCGTGCGCTGCGGCGTTGGACGTATGGGTCGTATAGACCTGTCCCGATGCGAGTTTGACATTCTCGAGACTACGGCTTACCCTCTTCTTGGTCAACCATTCATCTGCGAGATCATGGCCGAACCAAAATACGACTCGATCGTCTGTACGCCTTGGCCTTCGCGAGGACGACCCAAGTCCAGTTCCAAGCCTATACCACGGGACGGCCCTCGCTTCGGTTCTCCTATCAGCATCCGGTTGCAAGCCAGCTAAGCGTCCCCTGGCGCCTATGGCGTATTGGATCGAGGCTCCGCAACAAATTTGATGTCCCTTTCATATGCTAAAGCAGCTGGGTACCACATTTCCGATCATCCGACAGACCGTCCGTCCCTGATACTGGGAAACGGCGCACTTGTCATAGCTTCCGGGACTGTACAAACTTTCGTGCGGCTGCCCAAGAAGGCTGCGTCCTCGACTTCAGACGCGAACATCTCTACAGAATTCGTCATTCTTGATGGATTTCCGGTTGATGTGGTCATGGGCAGCCGATTTCTCAAAGAGCATGCCGAAATCTGCGAACACAATTCCATCGGGAGCCAGATTTTGTATCCTGAGATCTCCAGGTTGTTAGCAACACTGAACAAGGATGAGAAAACCGGGCTTGGTAAGACAATCCCCGCTCTTTCCACCCCTAGGCGATGTTCACAAGAGACAAAGGGCTAATACTACTTACTACCTTGTGGAGCAGCTTAGGTGCTTCGATTCTCTCATTTTTTCTGTCGCAATAGGCCGACTGCCGTCAAAACCGGGGCGCCCAGGGTGAAACGGACAAGACCACGAACCCCACCGTCAACACACCACACATCCGAGCCGGCACAGCAAGCGACGCTGACGTTTGGAAACGCAGTTACGACAGTCCCAAAAACGAGTCAGCAAACCCAGACTAACCAAGAGGGAAAACAGCCTCAAATCCTCATCTTGAAAACGACGCTAGCAACACCAACCTAAGAGACCGCGGACCCAACGGCTGCAGGACCGATGTGGGCACAAGGAGAAGGGGGGTGGGCATCCAGGGACGCATCAGCAGGAGGCCAAGCATCGAACAGCGATTCAAATCACGCTGGCCCGCAGATGAATGGAAGTCCCACCGTTAGTTCGAATTTGCATCGATAGCGTTTATCTTGAGAGGTGGCGGTGGCTATGTGTAGAATGTACATATAATGTATCTAACCAAAATACGGTACCCTTTTTAACATTTGCCAAGGGTGAGGAGGCTGAGTTGGATAAGCGCGTAGACTGCAAAGCGTCACGTAGTACTAGTGATGGTGTGATTAGACTCACAATCTTATGTCCGATGCATTTAAAGGGGTGGAAATCGATGAGGTTGTACCTGTGATCGAGACTAGCTCTTTTATTCGACTTGACAACATCGATTATTATCGAATACTAGAATACAAACCTCGTTTAACCTTACCGGGCCTTAGGCTCTCCACCTGAGCTATCTGAAGACTCTACGAGCCTGTCCAGGGTCGACAACCGAGCTATGGTGGCTTCGCGCCAAACCCAAGTAGCTGCCCAGATGGCACCTGGGCCAACAAGAGCTTGTCCAAGAACCACAGCCAAAGCTGCGCATCCTGCCTTGCGGGACGTCACAAAGCCAAGACACCGGAGCTCCCAAATTGAATAGAGACAATGGCCGGTGATTCCAATCCAGACCGACGGAGGAAGTGCCTCAAACACCGACTGTACTGAGCTCCATGCATCACGTTGAAGAGACAAGTAGGAGTAAGCAACTGCGGCTATGTGAGAACCGGCTTGCACTGAAAAGAAATACCAATACATGGCTAGAAGCTTGGGGACGTCGCCGTTCTTGTACTGATCGAAGCGCTTCGGGTCAGTGGCGGCTGGTTCGCTGTGGTCCAGGCATCGCCAGCTTTGGACGCAAAGTAAGACCGTAGTACTCGGGAAGACTTGGAGGGCAAGGGGGAGGCATTCTAGCCAGCTCACCCAGAGGTCTCCAGGCGATAGGCACAGGATTACCGGCAGTGCGCAAACGACGACAAGGGCCAACGGGAGGAGCTCGGGGTCAATTGGCAAGGCCATCTTGAGGCTGTTTGGATCAATAGGTCGACCAGATGAACGACGGAAGGATTGAAACGCGCTAAGAATGGCGAACAGCGGCACTGCGTCGCCCATGTTGAGACCTATGAGAGGCATGATGGCCACGAGGCCGGGAAAGACCCCGAGAAGTGTGCCTTGGTGGCCAACACGGAAGCACTCGATGCTATAGATGAACCCGGCAAAAATCATCTGAGCCATCGCTGAGGTGGTCCAGGCCGGCACGCCGAGGCACTCTCCAGAGGATCTCGGCTCGAGACACGGCCTTTGTGGGGATGCCATCCTGGGTGCCAAGATGGCAACAAGTCCCATCAAGACGACGAACAAGGTCCGAGTGCGCTTCGTGAATCTCTTCCCGAGGGGCCTCGCCGGCAGCTCATGGTCGAACGGGATGGCTCGCGGGCGAGCCGGGACCGGGAGGTGTTGGAGGCGCGGACCCCCGACGAACCGGGACGCCAACTGCTCCAGAGAGAAATCGGCGCCGAGTAGTGGCAAGACCACGTGGAACATGTCCGAGACTAGAGGCTTCTCATAGGCAAAGAGGGCCTGCATGCTGTGAGCGGCCTTTACAAGCCCCTTGACCCGTTTGACGCGCGCCTTTTGCATCTCCTGCGAGACGGTCTCGACTTCGCTGGTCGTGAGAAGCCCGGATACCAGCCCGTCCGGGCGTCTGTCCCGGAGCCTCAGCAGGGCGTTGACAAACTCGGCTGCCGTCTCAATGGCGGCGTTGCCGCCGGCGCCGCTTATAGGGTTTGGCTGGACCACGATTAACATCCCCGCAGCACCCATGATATATACAGGGAGAGGAATAGGACAAACCTTATGAGCCGAGTCCCCGATCAGCACGATCCGCTCAAAGCCCCACTTATCAAACACAACCTCATGCAGTGGCGTTAGGGTGGATGAGATTCGCTTCGTATAGATGTCACCAAATGTCACAGACTCGGTGATGGCCCGATGACCATGCTCCTCCACGAACCGCGCCTCGTCCTCCTTCGTGTACCGCGGAATCTCTTTGCCACACCTCTTCTCAGGCAGTCGAGCAAAACAGAACCAGTATACCCTCTTATGCGGACCCGAGGCAACAAGGAACGACGCGCTGCGCCCATTGGTAAAAGTCTGGTCGTCGTCCGGCCAGTTCTCCACATCCACCGAAATTCCAAACAGGCACCGGTAGTAGCACGTAACACGTCCTTCCTCCCCGGAAGGCATGAATCCCGGGCGCAGCTCATCAGCCAGCCGGCGCATCTCATGTCGGATGGCGCTGTGGATGCCATCCGCGCCAACAACAATATCGCCCGTGAAGGTCCGGCCACCCGTCGTCACGACAGACGCACCCGCCTCAAGTGGCACAATGGTCTTGACCCGGCTTTGCAGCAGGACGCGGTCTTTGTGCTGCAGCTGGTCGTAGAGCACCTGCAACAACCACTGCCGGTCGAAGAAGAGCATGGGATAGAAATGTCTGCGGTAGCACGACAGTCAGCGAGGATCTCTTTCAAGATGGAGCCTCTTCGACCTATCCGGATCGGAAGTGTCTCTCACCGTCTCTCAAGATGGCCCATGAAGCCCCTGGCACACGACACGGACTTTCCCTTGCTATCGCGGATGTGCGATGTCTCGACTTTGTAGTTGGCTGCCTTGGCCCGGACTGCGTCGTAGCAGCCGATCTGGTCGAGGACGAGCAGGCCATCGGGCATCAGACCAATGCTGGCGCCCACGGAGGGCGCAATTTCGCCATGGGCTTCTAGTATCAAATAGTCAATGCCGAACTTCTCAAGCATGTTGGCTAGCACGAGTCCTGCGACGCCGCCACCGACAATGATGATCCTGAAGACACGCTGGGATGACATGACCGCGGTGGGTGGTGAAAAGGTATTCAGCGAGTTAATACCCTGCCGTCCGCGAACTTTTGGAAACTTGAAATGCTTATGGCTTTTCCCACTGAAGACGAAGCGAAAGCACAATATATATCGGATGTTGATCAGGCCTGGTGCGCATCCAAGCGAGATTTCCCCCCCTCTTGAGCGAATCCTACGGCGTTGAGACGCGTTGTTTGGTACCCAAACAAATACGAGTAACCTCTTGGCCCTGCCAGGCTGCCATGCGGCGGTGAAAAGTAACCACTTATATGCTTAGCAGCTCCGTAGCCTGCAGCATTGTAAACGGAACAGGTGTTCCTCCGTATTACCCTTGTCTGGCCCAGACCGAGGCCCTCGGCTTGACTCGATCATGTGAGATGCTACCCCTCCTTATCGGTACCCTTACAAACCATCGTTTGCAAAAAACCAACTTCGCCGCTTTTATTTCTTGTAAATCCTGAGCCACGACTATGTAGGCTGATGGCTTTCCGATTTGTCAGGCGGGGCGAAAATTGCCGCGTCATCTGAGGGAGTTGGGCAGGCGGCAGCCATCCGATTGACCATGCACACTTTTCTGTTGGAGTGACTGTTTGGCGCAGTGAGTGACTGTTGGCCTTGGCGCCAAACTGCAAACCTCTGCCTCTATAAATATCCGCGATGTAGATAGTTGTCTATTGCTTCCTTCAAGCAACTACAGCACCAAAATATAGGCTCATTGCTTCCATTTCCTGCCTTCCAACATTTTCCGCCATCAGTGGCTTCTCTTCGTAGCCTGGAAAAGCCACGCAGGAAGGCCAGAATGCTGCGGAAGTTCCGCTGCAGCTCTGCATCAGAGTAGGAATCTCGGAGCTGCTTACCTGCTCTTATCTTTCCATCATTCATATCAGTGGACCTGATAAAGAAGGCTGCCATCACGACTAGAGAACCAATAACAAAATTGCCGCAAGGCCGAGACTTGCATCGGTTCTAAGCTAGAGGCTTCTTTTCGGACTTCAATTCTGCGGCTGAGCGCCACTAGTTGAATGAACCACGGTCATCATGTTCAGGGCTTTGTCTAATCACAGAACAAGTGAACTACGTCGATGCGGTATTTGTCTCGGAGTGGATGGACATAAAGGAGGTATCTTCCCCAGATTAATTTCTGTCGAACTGCAGCGGCAGTTCTTGGCGCTCAGGCGCGCAGGCGCCTTACCGCTCCAGGCTTGGCTGGAGCGCAGGGGCCTTGGATCATGTGCTCTCCCCACACACAGGGAGCTTCCATTTGTATATAACTAGGGAGTGCGAAGCACTCCCCTTTTCTACCAAATCAAGTCACTTTGCAACTTCACTTCCGCTGCTCCTGAGCCCCTCGTTCCTCAGTCAAAACGTTCCACATAACATCTGATAGAATTCTTTGAGGGGCTTCACCAAGCATACCCGCAATATGCGCCTTACACAACGCCTGCTTACACAAACACTGGGTATCAACTTATGGCATACGCTCTCGAATCCATCAAGGGCAAGCCATTCGATACCCTGATGAAAGAAGGACTCCTTGAGCCCCTTGGTCTGAAACACACTTATCTCGCCAACGCTCCCGCATCCGAGGGCATCATTCCTGGCTCACGGGAAGCCGCAGGCTGAGACTTTCAACTTGGCGACGAGAACCTGTAAGTTCTCCCCTCCTTCACTACCTACTCGCAAACCAGAATCACTTTGCTTTTTTTGTGGAAAAAAAAACGGAAAGAAATACCAAGGACGAGAAGAGAATGAAGAATGAACGAGAAATGCTGACACCTCACAGAGCAGGAAACATGTACTCCTCCCCCAGCGACACATCAGCCCTAGGCCGCGCAATCCTCCGCCCAACCCTCCTTTCTCCAACCTTAACCCGCCGCTGGCTGAAACCGCTCTCCTGGTCCTCCGAACCAAACGCAGGCGTCGGATCCCCCTGGGGCGTGCGACGCATTGTTCTCCCAATAACAAACGGCAAACGCGTCATCGACTCATTCAACAAAGCAGGTCGCATCGGATATTGCTCGTCTCTTCTCGTATTATTACCCGATTACGGCGTTGGCTTCACCATTCTCATCGCAGGTCCCAACATCCCTGGCAACACGAATTTCAATCTAGCAGATTTAATCGGCGGTCAAATCGTCCCTGCGCTTGAAGCAGCAGCACGGGAACAAGCGGGTATCAAATATGGAGGGGAGTATATCGTTGATGAAGAAGGGAAGAATTATCTCAAGTTGACGACGCAGGAGGATAGGCCTGGTTTGGGAGTGGATACGTGGGCTAGTAACAGGACGGATATGAAGTTGATTAGCGTGGTTCTTTCTGCGGGATATGAAGGGGTTCAGCCTAGTGTTCGGTTGTATCCTACTGGTTTGGAGACGATCAAGGGTGGGAGGAGGAGGGTTGGGTATAAGGCTGTTATGGAGGATTTGAATATTCCGGCTAGGGTGGGGAGTATGTTTTCGACGGATTGTGGGACGTGGGTTTCTTTTACGAGTGTGACGTATGGGACGCATGCGTTGGATCAGTGGGTTTTTGAGTTGGAGGGGGATGAGGTGGTTGGGGTGCAGATTGTGGCGTTGAGGGTGTTTTTGAAAAAGGTTTCGTGAGGTGTGAGCATTGAGAATATCTGAAATTATGAGGGGAGGCCATAGAGCGAGAATAAACAGGTTATTTGGTATAGGCGAGGGAATGGAGAATTGTGCGTCAGCCCCTGAACTGCGGGTCTGATGCATATGCCCGTGCCCGGTCCTCGAATCTTTGCAATAAAAGTGCAACCTCTACATGTCCATGTTTAGTCGCGTACTGGCAAGGGGTAAGACCGGCGTTGCATTTTGAAAGCACGCCTCCGTCCACACGCAAACCCAGCAGACGACAGAGCTCCAAGTTCCCATTCCATGCTGCATGGTGCAATGCCGTCATCCCATCCATGTTTCGGAGGCCGGCGTCAATGCCCTCGACGCCTAGTAAACGTCGAGTCAACTGTAGGTTCTCGACCCCGGGCTGAGCAGAGAGCCGAGCGGAGAGCCTTGAAAGGACAGTGTCGCCAGTGTGTGATTGTACGTTAATGAGCCCAGGGCACTTGGCTGTTACAGTTTCCAAGATCGCGATTTGCTGCTTCGACCCAGGCTCCATGCTATTGACCGCCAAGTGAAGAACAGTATGACCTTCAAAGTCAACTGTTTCATAGTCTGTACTTTTGAGGTGCTGCAACAGAAGCTCACAACATCCATCACTCTGGTTCTTCCGACCAGTTATAGCCCACATGAAAGGTGTCCGCCCAATTCCATCTTGGACCGAAAGGACAGTGACGGAACCGATCAGGAATAATGCAACAACCTTATCCCGATCTGCGATCGCTGCATAGTGAAGTGGTGTTCGGTCAAGGCGGTCCCGTGCGTTTGGGTCGGCGCCTCCTTTCAATAACATAGCACATGCGGCTATGTACCCCATGGAAGCCGCGTAGTGGAGGGCTGTGCTGTTTGTTCTCGTCCGGGCGTCTATCTGTAAGTCCGGCCCCAGCATGGCTTCTATCACGTCAGGAAAGTTGCATTGTGCTGCGATATGAAGCAGTGTTCTGCCATGACGATCGGCAAGGTTCTTGTGAGGCGAAGGCGAATGTCGCAGGGCGTCAAGTATCGCGGGAGCTATGCTGATATTCGCGTTTTTGTTCTGCCTCCTTTCGTGGTGTAGGGTCTGGAGATAGACTTGGATACCAGTTGACCCAAGGTAATCTTGGACGGTCCAAAACTGCTCTGCTGTAGGTGGGATCTTCCTGACCCAGGCTTCAAACACGGTGTAAGAGTATGAGACCGGGGGTATCAAATCCCGACAGTCGATATGATTTAGCAATGGCTGGAGTGCGTGCCGAAACCCGGACAAGAGTGTTGTATATTCTCTCATCAGCCGGGCGTTAAATGCCGTGGACTGTCCAAGCAGTTGACTACGGAGCGTCAGGGCGAGTCCAAAGTCGCTCTCAGCTCGTAGATCTCTCAACACCATAGATGTCAAAGACTCGTCAAAGGGTTGCTGTACATCCCGCCCATACGATAACTGCTCAGTAGACTGGCCGGCAAGTGCGAGTAGCAGGCCTCTCAAAGCGGTTGCTTCGAGGCGTGATGGTCTGTCATTGAGCGGCTCAACGGTTTTGATGCGGTGACAGAGCAGATTAACGACCCTTTCTTTCATTTTCTGAACAATGGGATACCAATCAGCTTCTGGCTGACCAATTGGCCCACGGATGTCGGGGAAAATGACATCAAGCTCTAAATCCCATTGTCGTGATCGGGCTACAGCCTTTTGCAATGTCTGTAAGAGATATACCGCGTTGGAGCTGTTGAAAAATCAGTGACGGAGACACCAATCCCGAGGAGTGACCTACAAGTTGACAATGTTCCACCAAAGGCTTTGAGGTGTCTCAGTCTTGGGAGAGTCAGCTGGTTTGGTATTTTACAGGTAGATCCGGCTTGTGTCTATCTTGAGGTATCTGGAACATGAGGAGCTACTCACTGCTTTAACCTGCGATTGATGACGAGGCCGTTTTGTGGGAGTGTTCTGAAAAGACGATGAAGGAGTGGACGGATCTGAGAGTGCTTCTTGCACTAAAAAGTCGTCAAACTCGGTGTCGGGTTTCCTTTTTCGGGTGTTTTCGGAGCATGCAAAGCCCTTGGCCTTGCAGCGGTCGCACTTCTCTGGCCACTCGCGGGTATGGGGCTCGCACTGTAAGTATGTTAACACGACTCCGCGAACAGAGTACCTACCTAAGCATGCAATTTTGATCATACCTTTTGCTTGTCTCTTCGACATGGTTCGCATTTGGAGAGATTCAATTTTCCCCGCGGTCTTCTTGGCGTTGCTGGTTTTATCGGTTGCCTTCCGTTTGGACTGTGGGGTTCTTGGCTCAAGTTGCTCATGGTTGTTTGCGATGGCTGGGTTGACATTGATTGGCATGCTGGAAAACCGGGTCGATGCCTTGACGGATCTTAGATTGCTCTTGAGAGTGTACGACGATTGCAGGTGAAAGATCTCAGGAAAGTTGCTCGGTAATTAGTATCGTGGGAAGCGGGGTTCATATTTCTTTTCATCCCGCAGCCTTGCCTCATCAGCCCTTCCATTTAGTGGGAGACGCTGAGCCCATTCAGTGGGACACGCTGAGCGAGGTGGTCGGGGGAACTCACCCCGCGTTGCGATAAGGTCGCTTTATCGGGGAAAGCGAGCTGAGTGACGTGGGAGTGAAAAGGGGGCACCGCCCCTCGGAGGGCGCCCTCAACCCTCAAGAAGCTGCTACACCGCCCAAGCTCCCCGACGCACTTCATCGCACTTCACTCTCTCGCTTGCCATCGCACTTCATACCACCTCGTCACCGTGCGCCGCGCCCGCACCTGCGACGCAGCCAACGTTCGGTCGATTAAACAGTAGACGTTGGCCCAGCAACAACCCATTATCGCCCTTATCACTTCGAGGACCCCAAAAGCTACGGCCCACCTTCATCGCTCTCCCATCTCCAAAACTGCGATGGCCAACCGTTCTCCCTCATCGCCTCGACGCAACGACCCAAGATTACCAAAACTGCGATGATATCGACATGCGACGGCCAGAGAAAACAAATCGCCCACCCGACGCACCGCTACCCTCTCTTCACAATGCACACCCCGATTGACCCGAGTGCACCCATTGCACAATTCAACTTCCACAGACAACGCCTGCGTCCATGATTGAGAACGGGGACGAGCCTGCACTTGCAACAATGACACAAGCATCATCAAGGTCCGAATCGCTGTCCTCGCCCGAGTCGGTGGCGGCGCAAACAATCGCATTCGGCCTGGTTGCGTCAGTTGCTGCTCTGGTCGCACTCTACTTGTCCTACAGACAACTGCGCATCATGCGGTCTCGATGCGATCGATCGCCAGCGCAAGGAGACCCTGAAGATGCTCCTCTGCCGGGCACTCTCACGAGCGCATACCCACTCTCACACCGAGGCGCCGGATACATCCAGGAGGCTCCCGACCAGGAGTACTTTCTGCAAATCACAAGATCACACGCCATCCAACAGTATGTTCTCCCTTTTCTGTTTGTCCTGGCACTCGCTGACTTTGTTTCCACAGGGTAACGGTCCGGGCGCGAGAGCTGCCCTTCAACACCACGACTTGGGCCCGGGTTCGGAACCTGCTTGACACCCTCAGCCACGCCCCGTGATGGGCGACGGGCGATACAACAGGGGTCTATACTTCCTTCTGAACAAAGCCTGTGGGAGAAGATATCGAAATGATCAACACTGTACATAGAATTGGCGTTCTGGACAGGATAGCTCCCGCTCGAGCATTGGTGCCGGGCGTTGCGCCTTTGCGACAAGACACTGCGTTGGTGGGGGTATACAATCATTACAATAGAGTTTACAAGAAATTGCCCAGTGTCAACTTCGACCCCGAGGTGCATTTTGGTCCAAATCAGATGGCACTCAAGTGGTTGCGGGATCGTTTTCCTGCGATGACCGGCGAGGCTGCACCCTGGAAAAACGCGGGGCTGGTTTGACCGTGACGGCCGCGATGACGGCTCCCCAATCCTGCCCGCCAATCCTGACTACCAATTCCCCCGCCGATTTCCAGCCAATTCTCTTTGCCAAACTACAGCCGTCGTCGCTCACCTAGGTGATAGAAATAATTAGAACGGGAGATCCCAGAAGTGTTGCATAATGCGATAAGATGGGGGCAGACACCCTAGCTGTGCGCCCACTGTGAGGACGAAGAGCGCCGTTGTGCCTCCCAAACACCACGTCCCCCCCCCACTTTTGGCGCTAGTGGAGGTTGGGCCACACCGCTGATTCTGACAGCACCAGCAGCACTTGGGATGATGGAAAATCGTAACTATTCAGGGCAACCAATTCCAGCGTATTTTCCTACTACTTGCAGTTAATTCTACCTATGGAAACTACTCCAGTGACCCCTAAATCGATTTTGAAGCGGCCAGGGACCCCTAGCGGTCCAAAATCCACGCCGCAGCGGCTCCGTCGCCCCCGAAAACTCCGTCGTACAGTCCGATTCGTGATGCCTCAAGGCAAGCGCCCCAGAGCCGATACCAACAAGCCCCCTAGGTGCTCCGGCAGACCGAATAAAGCCTCGAAGAAAGCGGCCGAGGCCGCTGTGGAGGTGTCAGAAAGAAGGGGGTTCAGAGGGCCTGGGCATCTAGTCAGCGGAGCTGACTGGATACCTGGCACTGCCAGTACGCCAGTGAGCCTCAGCCACCAGAGTGACGAAGCCTGAATCCTGCAGAATAGTCTATAAAGAAGCCTCTGGCTTCCAGCCAGAGCCAGAGGAACAGAGAACACAAGCAATACAATGACACGGTTGTAATCCAGAGTGCAGTGCTTCTGACAATTAAGAGTCTCATTCGCTCGACGCGCCAATCGCTCATCGCACCGCTTGCGCACCGATTAGTCAGTATTGGGAGTGACCCCTTTTCTCTACGAACCCTCGGCTTTAGAGCTTGCAAACTATAAGTATAAGACCCTTAGCCAGTCTACTGTTACAGTTAGGGGTAGTATAAGTACTGAATTAGTGGGCGGTGACGACAAGCCTAGCTAAACTAACTAATTAATCATTACAGCAGATCTTACAGCCAATGGATTCTGAACTTACTAGATGGATTAGACGATTTACTAAGCTAAAGATAAGAAATACACTTAATAAACCGAAAGGGTTAAACGGCTGAAGTAGTGGATTCTGAAAATTATTAGCTTACACCTTTAACTTACCTCTTATAATCTTGTTAATTTTTCTAGCCACTGAGTACCCTGTACCCGGTACCCTGTAATGTGGTTGCGTATCCCGAAACCACCAGCCGAATCTTCTGGAACACCAGAGGGTTCCAGAAGATTCCAACCCACTCCAGGGCCCCTTGGGGCCCCTGGACTACTCCGAACCTTCTGGAATTCAAGGGGGTGGAACCCCCTGAATCCAGTGGGGCTACTGCCCCACAGAATCAACTAGAACATCACAGTGGCCACGTCAGCCACTACGTCAACAGAACCACGTAGAATGGTTTAGAACAATACTATTCCACTATTGTATTAGTTAGTTCCACTTTACAGAAGGCTCTGGAATTCTTCCAGAGCCTCCCACAGCCTATAACAGGCCCTCTCCTCTCCTGTATCTAATTTTAAGTTAAGTAATTCCACTCCATTCCAGTCATTGTACAAGGCACTGCCTTTTGGATCCTCTTGTTTCCCGCGTTAATATTCGCTGCAACACCCTTATTTACAGTGGCACTGCCCTGTAATTCAGGCCTTCGTTTGCTTCTTACAGTACCTACGGCACTGTAGTACGGCTTAGACTAGTACTGCACTTCTTCTTCTAAGCCACAGTCGCTGTACTACAGCCCTGTGGGTCCCTGAAGTTTAACAACTACCTTATCTTTAGACTTTACAGTAAGGCTTTTAACTTACAGGTCTTCCACTTTATTTACTAGTTCTTAATATCTAATCTTTAGTTCTTTAACTCTTTATTAATACGCTTATCTCTTATCTTCTTAAGGGACTATTAGAGTAGCGGTCTTAAGCATATTAACTTTAGTGTAAGGTAATTATCTAAGCTGTCCTTCTTCTAACGACGTAAGGGTATTGATTTACTTAACGTGTTTAAAACGTTTAAGGGTTTTAAAGGGTATAGAAGTAAAGAGCTTTCGTTTTTTTAACTTAATCCTCTTAATCTGCTTCTTTTTGCTTTTTAAGGCTTACTTCGCTGCTTAAGTAGCCTGGAGAGCTAGTTTCTTAACTCCCTCCACTATCTTAGCAAAGTTTAAGTTAAGGTCTTTCTTAGACTTCCTTAGTTCTTAGGCTTATAACGTAAGGTTTTTAAAGCTTATAATAGCTATTTAAAGCGTTTCCTTTTAAATTTAGTCTGTAATAACCTAAACCTTTAGCTGTCCTAAGTTTCTACTTTAAAGTTAGTTTATAATAACCTACACCTTTATAGTTAACTCTTCTGGAACTTTTTTAAGGATTAGGTACATTACGTCTTAAGGTTTCTCTTTTTCTTCTTCTTTCTTATCCTTTAAGTCGCACTTATTTATTTAAGTGCAGTTTTCTTTATTACTTAATATCTTAATATAGACGTCTTTAAAGTTAAACTTAACATGTTTTTCTCCGTTTAAGATTAGCTTTTAATTAACTTACTTTAGTAAAGGGTATTATTATACAATATAGCTTTTCTTATTATAATTAAAGCATTAAACTTAAGATATGTCCTTAAGTGGCCTTTATTACTATTATCGTTATAGCTTATCGCAGTTAGGCTAATTTTAGCAGTTTATTATATTAATATCTATTAGATTAAGGTAAATATTATATATAATGCTTTAGTACTGGTATTTAGTGTAGAAGAGTTTTGGTATATTCTTCTTATTAATTATAAGGAAAGTATTGTATTAATATTAGCTCTTTTTTCTAACTTACGTTCAAATAGCTAATTATCGATAATAATTACTTTAATTACATACTGATTAAAGTTAAACGTATATTAGTCTTTTTTACAAAGCTTATCCTTAACGTTATCTTTTAAGCTTTTATAAAAGTGAAACTTTAAAGCTAATTTGTCTTAATTAACTCGATCTTAATTACAGTTAAAGGTAGATAAATAAGCAGTTACTGAAGAAAACTATACTAACTTCTTTAAGTAGTCTTTAGTATACTGTTTATCTTAAACTTTATACATCTTAATGATTTCAGCTTTAAAGTTAACTTATCCCTTATACTTATCAAAAACCTTAATAATAATAGTCTTTCATTCCGTAAGGCTTAAGTTTAAGTAGTCCTTAATAATTGCTAAGAACTAAAGATCAGAATTACCTTTAAGCCAGCTTACAGTAGTATAAAGGACTTTCCAGTCTACTATAATAATTCCCTAAAGTTAAAAATTACGCTTTATATAGGTAAATTAAGTTAACAGGTTAGTACTTTTACTAGTAAACTTAAGTAACTAGCCTGTCTTAAAGTTCTTAAACGTTTATTAAGTAGTTAACACGTTCTTAATTATTATAGCTATAGACACTTTATAAGTCTGAAAAGCTTTAATAAGCTTTACTTAAAAGAGTTTATCCTTATCCCCAGTTTCTGCCCCCTATTTAGTAAAAGCGACATTAGGTACTTTAACATTATTAAAAAGATTATTATATCTAATTAACAGATTATAAGGAGGAGGTAAGGCTGATATAGTAAAGAGAGGATAAAGATATCTAGGAGTTTAACAAATAGCGTTTAGAACTGTAACGCTAATATTATATTATAACTTACACCTGATATAGGCTTTAAGAGGATTAATACAGGTTAAGACAGAATATATAGCAGGACGTTAATAGTTAAAAGGTGTTCTGAAAACAGCTTGTTAAGCTAGCACTCTTAAATAAGGGTTTAATGTTACTATAAGTCGTTATCACTATAATGGATAGAGGTAAGTCTAAATAGTAGGATATAAATAAACAATTAAATACTAATGTAAGGAACTAGGAGTCCCTCACATTCATTATGGTTACGATGATAATTATTTATACTAGCTAGCTAAGAGGTACCTTGTACCTTACTTATAGTGTTGTAAGTGCTTGTAGTATAAGCACTCTGCTCCTTACGAGCGCTTTGCTTATAAGGTTTCCTCTGCTTATGGTGCGAGCACTCGGCATGCTGCGAGCACCTTCCCATTAGTCGTAGGGGCTTCGGGTCTTTACACCTCTAGCCCAGTGCGCAGCACTGTGTGTACTGTTTTCCTGCACTGTTCTTCCTGCGGGGGATCCGTCGGGCCGCGCCGGCCCAGGTAACGTTCTGCAAGGTCGTCACAATATTATTATAAATATAATAGATGTAAAAGACTTTAATTCCTTACACTAGTATTTAATTGTTTATTTATGTCTTACTATTCATATTTACCTTTATATATTAAATGATAACAACTTATAGTAACATTAAACCCCTATTAAGGAGTGCTAGCTTAATAAGCTGTCTTTAGATGTCGTACGAAACTGCTGCACTAAACTTAGCAAAAGTGAATCTACTGATACTAGTATTTAGTAACAGCAACTATGTTCCACATCAGAATACCTACTTAGTTTTAATGTCTTATTATACGCTATGTCTTAACCTAACCAGTCCTTTATGTCTGTGCTAGGTGCAGGTCGTAACATTTATATACTATTATACTTCTACTTTCCACCTCTATATACTACTATTTTTAATGCTTTCTTTTTATAATATGGTTAGTTTATGTTAATAGACGTTATATCTGTAGTAGGCTATTTATTAAAGAATTAAAATTTAACTCGGATATATTAGAGTTACATTATAAGAACTAGAGATAGTTTAATAGATCTGTTAACAGTGGTTATTTGTATTGGTGAAGGAAAATAGTAGTACTTGGTAGTGGATTAGTGTTTTAAAATTAGGTCTGTAACTTACATCCTATTTTAGATTATGGTAACTATAGCTGAGCTAAAGATCGCTCTCCCGAAGCCACCTTGGCTCAGGGGGGGTGCTCGCTGTGCCTCACCCTCGGCTTAGGCTCTGCGACTAATCTGGACTTAGCTAGAAAATGTTATGGAGAGTGACTAAAGAGGTAGTTGAGGAAGGGATGCGGCTCTTTAGCATGGGCGCTTGGCTGGTCCGATTACGCCCACCTATAGTCGCGGTAGTAGGGAGCTGCATACGATGGGGGTCACCACTGCGAGTTTATCGAAGTCCAGGAAACTGGGGACACAGACTCCGGCCAAGGTGGGAAAAGGTGAAGATGAGAGATATGAGGATAATGAGGATGTATTTAAGGAGGATCTGTCTGACATGGTGGTGTTGCTAACCTGGTTGTCTACGACGTAGCATGGTTTGGGTGTTGGGTGTGAAAGGGTCAATTCAGTGCCCTGATCTTGGCCGCAGTGTTGCTAAGATGGGTGCGATAGATATATTGGGAGAAGAGGCTCTTTCGGCATAAATGGTTGGCTACTATTTGCCGGCTGCCCGACGAACAGATGGAGAATAGCATTGATAAGATGGATGCAGCCGTAATTCGTTCAAGCAGGGTATCACTTTGAGTAATGGCAAGCTCTTTCAGCTTGTGCTTTCGTGCGGTGCACTAAACTGCGTCGGAATCGACCTCACGCGGTCCAATCTGGGGGGACGCAATGCTTTTATCAAAGCTCCAGCTGATAGAAAGGGTCTCGTTACTCCAAGTTGCTTGTGAGCTGACACCCGAACCCCCACCACCTTTTCAATTCCACTCCAAGGCGCCAGCCCTTCAGCATTCGCATTATCATCGACACAAAGCTGACGACAGCCGAGGTTTCTATCTTGTGTTGACCAATGCTTCAGGAATAGGTTTTGTTTCTTGCGTTATTTTTATTTCTTCCGCCGATTGGTGGAAGAGTAGTCTAAGTCAGGTGGGGGGCTTTTGGAACACCCCTGCCTTTGGAATACCCATTCCTATAAATAACCCTGAAAGCCAGGGTCGCCTAATTAATTAAGCGATATTACTAAGCAAAACAAAACATCAGCATAAAATACTTTATTGGTAGTTTACTAAGCGTATATATTTATTTTTTCTTTTTAGTTGCTTATTATAGTTTTATTTATTATTAAAGTTTAAAATTTCCGTTTACTAGCAAATTCCATATATAACCCTAAGATTTGTTCTTCTATAATTACTTACATAATACTTAATAAATAAATATGTAATAAATACTATTAAATATAAGAATGTTACTAGCATCCAATATTATATCTTTTATATCTATAAACTATATATTTTATAATTATATTTCTGATAATATAAAATGCCTGGAAATTCTATACAGGAGCTTTTTTCACTTTTAATTAATATTTTAATTACATAAGGTCTATATATATAAACTAAGTTTTGCTTAAATAATACCTTTTAATAATATAAAATATTATTTGCTTAATTTTAAACTTTAGTATAATGCTTTTATTTAAGAAAAATAAATCTTAGGGTTATATATAGGATTTACTAGTAAACGAAAGCCTTGAACTTTAACATTGAATAAAACTATAATAAGTAGCTACAAAGAATAAAATAAACATATACCCTTAGTAAACTACTAGTCAAGTATTTTAAGCAGCTTTTTGTTTTTATCTGGTCATTTCACTTAATTAATTATGTGACTCTGGTTTTCAGGGTTATATATGGGAATGGGTGTTCCAAAGGCAGGGGTGTTCCAAAAGCCCCCCACCTGACTTACGGGTTGGCGTGGTCAAGATTTGTTCTGGACTAAACCCTTCATACGCCAACTTCCAGCACAAGAGTCCGGGCTACTCTCTCCCTGGCCCCTTTGCTCAGTCGCTCCGCCGTTTGTACTCTAGCTCAGCCTCAAACTTGTCCCTCTCGTTGTCGCCCAGGAGCTTCCACGTCCCTGTAAACGGCCTCAAGAAAATCTTCATGAGGAGCAAGATCCCGATTGTCATCACAAGAGAATAACCGAAGCCCATGCAGGCATCTACCACTTGCCAGCCAACACGCTCTCCAACGGAACGGTCAAGGAGGACTGAGTAGCCATCAAAACTTACGACGTATGGTCTAGGAAGGATGTCAATAGAGTGAAGGCAGAATTTTCGCTGAGCGAGCTTACTCGGCAAAGCACCCGGTCAAAACCATCCCGATGAAACCTCCGCCGGCGTGAATGAGGACGACAAATAGAGGGTCGCCTCTCATTAGATGCTGAAGAAATGTGCTTTTCAACCCGAAGATGATCGCGGCTGAGATGGCACCGATGCATCCTGCGCTCCAAGCCGGGACCTGTTGCAATGTTAACTTGCTGGAGGGCGTGATGGCACTGGGAATATCATACGTATCCGGCAGCCGGCGTCACGGCAACAAGACCTACCACGGCACCATCGCAAAAGTGTACCACTGACGCCTTGGCTCCGCGGCTTCCTTCACCAAACCTCCTTGCTGCCCCTTCCGCTGCCCAGAACAGTAGCAGCATCACAGACCCGCCTATACTTGCAGCGACATGCGTCGACACACAAGCAGACACGGCGCGCATGTTCCCCCCGAGAGCTGAGCCTCCATTGAATCCGAGCCATCCAATCCAGAGCAACATAGTACCAAGAACCAAGTTGTTGATGCTGTGTGGTGCGTCCCGTGTCAACACCTGATTACCCGAGCGCTTCGAAGCCTGTTCTGGCTCCGCTACCTCGGCCCTCGGGACTATGCTGTTCTGACTCGAAGCTGTGGCCCGGCTCTGGCTACGCGCTTGGCTACGCGCTCGAAGTTCCATAGCATCTAGCTCTGTGCCCTTTTCTAACTGCCGAGCAACATTCCAAGCCGCTTTAAAAATGCCCATGCCGTACTTCTCAATGGCGTGGAACAGGACAACGGCCCCCGCTGCTGTGCCGGAGGTGATGTGGACAACTGTGCCACCAGCAAAGTCCATAATTCCGTGCTGGCTGGAGAATCCACCAGGTGACCAAGCCCATCGCGCGACAGGATAATAGACAAGTAGGGACCACAACGAGATAAAAATGAGGAAGCGGCCCATCTTGAACCTCTTGATGACTCCTCCACAGATCAGGGTGGGGGTAAACGAGGCAAACATGCCCTGGTAAAAGGCAAATAGGAGCTCTGGTATCTTAGGTCCCGCAGCGCCGACAGGACGGACCATTACACGGTACAGAACCGTGGCCTGGGTATGCCCGCCATACCACGTCCATGTCGTCTCTCCAGAGCCTGAACCAAACGTCAAGGCATAGCCCCAAAGGTACCACTGACAGGTGTTAGCGTGCTCTTTGGGAAACACCGATGCCATCCATCAGCGTACCTGAGAACTACAGAATGCAGCGGTGATGACGGGCATGCGGAGCAGCGTCAACGTGGAGGATCTGTCTGCCGCGCCCGAATAAAACATGGAGATGGCCGGGATCATCTGGAGGACCAAAGCTGCCGAGACCATTACCCAAACAATATCTGCGCCCTAGGAGTTTGGTTAGTTAATTACCTGGTGTTCGAGACAACGTAGGGAATTCCAACCTGGAAGAACTCCTGGGGGTTCGCTCTCAGCGCATCTTCGGTAACCAAGCCACCATCGATATTCCTCAATGGAGGCGGAGCTACTTCCAATGGATAACTAGCCATGACTGCGACAGGCACGCCAGCTCCGAGGTGGGAGAGAAGCGCCTCGACAGGATGGGAGTCAAACGCGAGGAATAACAGTCGGGGTGAGAAGCACTCAGCGAGTGTTCGGGAATGATATCGTGACGGGCGCGATGCGAGTCGCGGGGTAAAAGCAGACGACGCATGGTCAGGGGAGGCTCAACGAGAGGAAGCAGAAGTGGAAATTATGGCGAACGCCTCGGAACTTGTCGTTGGGGAGTCTCAGGCGCTGAACTGCGCGAGCTCCACTGCGGCGGATGTGCGGCTGAGATTGCCTGGTCGAGGCCGTCCGATATTTCGAAGCGCCCGCTCGTTTACCGGCGCCACGAGCATGTTGACTCCGGGCTGCGGACGACGATGCGTGCGGAGATGTGTAAACAATAGCCTCTGTTCGCCGGGCAAGGCATGAGACGACATGGTGGGGAAGAAGCCCACTTGCATCAAAGCCTGCCCAGGAACTCGAGTTTTAACCACTTGGGGCCGTTCCCGGTCGTCGCCACCGACCAACCCCACCCCTCCCCCAGCCGGCATTTTGGCGACGTACTGTGTAGCTGCCACGCTGAGCTTTGGACGCTAATAAACCTGAAAGCAGCAAGGCGACGCCCTATGCCCCACAAAGTGGCATTTCAGAGATAAGCATTCCCGTCACGATTGGCTCCCGTCGGGTGCAAAAACGCCTGACCGTGTGACCAACCTGCTTGCCAAGTCATCGCTGATCCAGAGCTTTGGCTTGATTGGGAACTGACCTCGATTCATTGCGCGCGAAGACAGCCGGGTGTCATCCACGTATCGTTGTCAATCAGCGTCTGCTCAATGACCAGACGTTTTTTTTTGGGTCTCGAGTATTTCGCTGCCTTTTCTCCACTGTGCTGTGAGGTCCAGCCATATTGCCTCTGCGACGTGCTCGCATCGAAGTAGGACACCAGCCGGAACTTTTGTGTTTCTGCAGGTTCCAGGCTCAAGCCCTGCTAGCTGGCATGCTTCCCGTCGCAGTGGGTAGCCCCGGCCTGCCGTCTCCCCTCCCCGTTGTCTGACAAGTGCCGCATCAATCGATCTACACTCCTAACTGCCTACCTTCCCGGATCGACCGTCTTACCTAATGAGAGATCAAGCATGATGATCTCGTTTGTCATCCCGAGCTCGGCGAAAGGACCAGTCGTTCTCTCGAGTGGCCAGCCTTTACGGATCACGAGAAACGACCTCCTCCGGCTCGAGAAGTGTTCGGTCCATCTTAGGGACCTGCTGCAGAACAGATACCTGCCCCGGCCTATACCACTTGCTCCCGACTACGACGAGGACATCGACGCCGACGCCATCAAGTATCTCCTTAAGAACCTCGGCCACCCAGAGCCCAGGTCGGGAGGAAGCGGTCGAGGTACCAGAAAGATTGGCATTGACCAGCTGTCTCGTCGCTGCAATGCACTTTGGTACTATCGGTGCGACCCTACTACATTTGGTGGGTTGTGGGAACGACTCGATCGACCGTGGGAGCTGGGAACAGGTGTTGACTGGCACGAATACTGCTGGAGACGACCGCCGCCAAAGTTTTCCGAGAGAGAGACGCTGCAATACGCAAACGCGGCGTGGGTGCTGGAGAAAAATGATGTTTTTACTCAGGCAATTCAGTCCGCTGTCTGGGATTCCCGAGAAGACACACTGAGAACCGCTATTACCGCATTGAAGGGTATCACGAGTAAGTCATGCCCGTGTGCATCCTAGCTGGTTTGAAGTATAATGACACTCTCCCAGCTAAGAGATCCCTCTATTTACAACAGGTTTTCGAGGTTATGGCCTCGCATGTAGCGGCTTTGATGACTTCCAAGGCAACTTGGGACATTGGCAACAAGATCCAACGAAGAATTCGAGATTCGGAGAAGCTCGGCTTCCAGCTAGTCGCCACACTAGAGGACCTACGCGGCGAAGCCAAATTAGTGGGTTGGGACCAATGCAAGGAGAAACTGTTACGCTTCTCGGTGTACGGGTTTGTGTACCAAGTGGACTTGGTATTGCTCAAGGACACATCCGACTCTTCCGTGCTGCCACCTTCGAGCACATCCCTACAAGACAGCGACGCTACCCCTATATACGGCCCAAAGAACACCACTACCATCAATGTCAGACGACTGGTTAAAAGGATATTTGGCGATCCATACAAGGATGAGGTGAGGAAGATGCTAGGGAGGATTGATGCCCAGCTGCGAGCAGAACAAACTGCTCTCGCAAGCAGTCTCATTGATGAAAGAGACAGGATCCTTCAGGAGTGGAAAGGGAGTTTGCAGCAGATACAAGTGGTTCAGTCACCGGAGTTACCGGCAGAGCTTGGATAGTGTGTTGGTCCCGATTGGAATGACACGTTCGCCACGCAACTCCATCGCAGTGGAAATTTACGACGAATGTTCCCCCGAGATGCGACTGCTCCCGAGTGAATTCAGCCTCAGCTTGCAAATCCCGCCTCCCCCAACTGCCCCGTTTTCTTCGGCCCTTGTGAGGTTACAGTTGGCTGGCCGAGGGTACAACGCATGATGAGGGCAACCCATTTTGACAACAAACACACATGAAACAAGTGTAGATATTCTGATATATACGGTAATTGGCGGATACACCAAGAAGTTCTGGACGGAATCTTAAGATTCTCAATGAAGATCGCCGAGTCATCCCTCCCTTTAGGACAGACCTTGAGGCTACTATCTCCCTTTCATGAGATGCGCGAATCCACTGTCCTCCCAAAATGGCTTCCCTCCCCTCCCGCTAGTATCCTCAATCCCAAGGGGATCAAAGCAGGTAATATCCCAGAAGTGTTCGTCTTTCCACCCTGGGCCCTGAACCTCCGTCTGTCCATCCTGGGCAAGGTACACACGCTTGTCCCTAGGCAAAAACCGTCTCGGATGCCAAATATTCCATGCTGCCATATTCACGAGCATGACAAACGCTTCAAAGACGTAGAAGAACCACTCGTAGCGCGTGGCAGGGCTGAGAGTCATGGGGTCGAAGGTCGGGCTGAAGAACATGCTCACGGGGGGGTTGGAAAAGTGCTCCGCCACTCGGTACACGGTGCGCGCCAGAAGGAGGAACATGCTTGTGTAGAGAATGAATAGAGGCGTCTTGACTTTGGGAGTGAGGACCCCGCCATGGTGACAGCGGCGGTGGAAGATGCTGGCTAGGAGGAAGAAGAGGGCAATGACGACCACCTGTGAAACGAGGGATGCCTTCAATAGGATTTCACCGAGCTTCAGGAGTCGCTCCGGGAGAGCTCGATTCGCCATGTAGGAGATGCCGATGGCGTTGACGACTTCGACGAGACACGAGAGAGTACCGAAGGTTGAGAGCACGCGGAGGGGGTGCATGGGAGCGTAGTATGGGACGTAATAGAATATTCGGCCGAGGATGTGGTAATTTGCGAGCTGGAGAATTGGGCTAGAGAGAAATAACGGTCAGCGTGTTGGCGCCATGGAAGATATGGTCGCATGTGGACCTACGGGGGCGTGTATATCATCAGGGTGCTAGCCACGAAGGTTCTGAGGTTATCATAGTGGAATGCCCCGTATTCTCGTAGGGCGAAGCCGATGGTGAAGAAGAGGCAGCTGAACGGGAAGAGCGCCGTCAACTTGAAGCATCTGTGGTGGCTGGGGGAGCATCAGCATGACTGAGTTGTTATGGCTGGTGATGAGGGAACTGACATGCATTGCCAAAGATGAACAATGCCTGATATCGTGAAAGCCGCAGAAAAAAAGACCGGCGCCCCTTTGTTGGGAGCGTAGAAGAAGAAGCTTCCAGCCACTACCGCTTGTCAGTGGCGTCCTTTGTAAAGTACCTCGGTTTGGGTCTCAACTCCCTACCTGGCCGGCCGTCGGACATTGGAATGTGCTGTCTTGTCTCACTCGTTCCTGTCGTGAATCTTGGGTTGCTGGATGACTCGGTCGCTGTTGGTGCCCAGCTATCAAATGACATCTGGCCGCTATTTGAGAAACCCCTCTGAGAAGTATTTATGTCATCCTCAGGCGCTGAAAATGTCCCCCAAAAGATCCTTGTGCCTGTAGAGCAATATCTGACTCCTCATCGTAGCCGGGATATCGAGTCGTTGCGTTGCCTAATGCATTACTGATGGCAGGGCATTCATGCCTCGGGGCTAGACCACGAACCTGAGGTCCGCCGCGTGCCATCGTTGGGCGTCTCCCAGTGGTCAAATGCCGTTGCCAAGACGATTGGCGGCAATATGGCCATGGGTGCCGAATTTTGTGACACCCACAAATCCCAGGCTGACCCCAAGGCAGACAGCCTGGAAGCTGTCTGCCTTTCCGCACCATCCTGTCTCAAAGCCATTTTGAGCATGCTCTGCGAGATCCCGTCCTTTATTCATCAAGCTTGGGGGCTCTGAGCCCATCGGCATTATTTTGGACGAATGCATTGGTTGTTATAGGGTCTAGCTTGTGCAACTCGTTCGAGATGACACCATGACGCGACAGGCTGGTGGAGGACAGAATGGAAGGTACTGGTCGTGGTTGCTGCCGGTATTTTTTTACAGTAATGGCCCGGCTCATATCCCTTCGAAACCAGTGGCTCGCCTCCCCGCAACCCCAACGGTATCGTCTTCGCAGTCGATTCGCTTGGCCTCTGGTGCCCATTGCAAGTTCCGTTTCGAGTTCCATGTGTAATGTGAAACGAATCTGGGCTCATTAAATATCCATTTTCGTACTTCGTGCAATTGATATTACTTCCGTCGCTTACGCTCGGCTCATGTCGTCCGGCCGGGTTGAGGTTGAGACGTTGGTGTTGTTGCGGGAAGAAAGTGGTCACCGGGAGCGCGACTTGACATCCTTACAGGAGCGCTAACTTCGTGTCGGGGCTACTTAGTACAGCGATGGTTGCATTTGACACCGCCCTACCCCCCGGGGGAAGATTTTGGGGTGTTAGGTTGCCACGAATTACAGGTTTGTCCTTTCTAAAATAAAATAAAAAGCAGCAAGGGGACAGCGAACAACTTGACCAACTCACGAGCGAGAAAACTTCAACTTTTGGCGATACACACCTATTGACATCTTAGATAGTCATGAAGATGCTCGACCATAACCCCACACGGTGGTTGAAATCGACACCGCTCGAAAATTAGCTGCCAAGCATCGCGTTTCGGTCTTTCCCGAAGGCTGCAAATGAGTTGTGGGGAAAACCAAGTCTGGCGCAACCCACTGGCATCGATAACTCCTGCGATCATGGTGTTCTTGTCAGCCATATCGCGAGACAGTCATGAAAACGTTTGATCATGGTCCCACGCCGAGCTCGACAACTCTTCGTGGCTTTCAGCTCGCGAGCCAATAGGTGTTTTTGGGATTCAGGTGGCTTTACACTATGCCCAATTGAGGATAGTTGCTGCGACCACCAACTCGCAAGCATGAGGTGAGGATCTCCTGACCGATCAAGCAGGGCGATGGAAAGTGAGACGCTGCAAGATGGAAAGAATATTTGGAAAGATATAAGTCCCTGATAGCTTGGCATTGCAGGGCCAAGCGCAACATCTTCTTCGTTTCCCTAGCGTCCATCTCCATCTTGAAGATAACTGATCCTGGGGGCACTAGTTGCTAAAATCAAACGACTCGACTCAATCTTGGAATATTTCGGCCTTCTGTGCGTCTCTCCTCCTTGATATTTACTGGTTTTCTTCCGCTGCTTCTTCTCCTCCTCCTCCTCCACCTCCCCCTTCCTTCCTTCATTCTTTCATTACTTTTTCTTATTCCTGTTTGTTTTATGCATCACAAGAGTTGACACACAATCTAACTGAATAGATGCAATGGCTACAAATCTATTGGTCTGGTGGTGTCCAGACTCTTCTTTCTAGGCCAGAACCCCTTTCTTTCTGACAAGATACGTCTTAGATTACTAGGCTGTACTCTGCTCACATACAGCCTATTCCACGAAACCGGCTTGTCTGCACAACTTGCATTAGCTTCCAAGTCCATTAACGTCCTAGTGAATAATGGTGCTGATCCGACTGGCTGGAGGAGTCAGCCACTGACAGCAGTCTGATGGCGGGCGGGGGTTAGTTCCCCACCTCCCACCTGGGTATTCATAAGCACAACCAAAGAAATTTACTGTGTAAGGGCCCTCTACTTTCTCTTTCTGCAACGTGGCAGCTCGCACCGTCTCTGACCCTCTATTCAAATAACCAGCACTTCAGAGATCTTGCACGGCCCAAATTGCAGCGGAAAACATACTAAGTCTAGATGTGGCCATTCAGCAGCCCTTTGAATCTCGGGCCGATTTCCGATAGTTTCTACGAGGGCCACACATTGAGCCTGGGGCCCTCCGATATCCGTGTCCTACGGCTCCATCGCGGGTCCGGCCAGGATGACGAAATCACCTGCACTCTGGAGAGACGGTATTTCCCCCCGTTGTCAACAACCTCGAACCGCCGCCCCGGACTAGACTGCATGGCGCTATCGTACACGTGGGGCGACACGGCCAAGAACCTGCGCAAAATCCTGTGCAACGGAGACGACTTTATCGTCACGAAGAATCTGTACTCTGCTCTATATCATCTCCGCAGTTCCCACTCCGACAGTTTTCTCTGGATCGACGCAGTATGTGTCGACCAGAACAATAGCAGCGAAAAGGCATCTCAAGTTCAGAGGATGGGTGAGATATATAGCCGGGCACTCCATACGGTCATTTGGCTTGGGGACGCCAACCTGCTATCCCGGGAGGGCTTGAGGGCTTGTTCGAAGTTCGCCTTGAATGCTGGGGCTGACCCGGCAGCCTTGCCAACCTTGCCACCGAGGCCACCGTGGTGGGATCCGTGGGAACTTCTTCCGCCATTTTTTCTCCTCCTCCTGCTCCGATGTCCATACTTTACTCGCATCTGGATCGTCCAGGAGGCTGCGCTCAGCAGAAACCTTCAGATCGCGTGCGGGGCTGAGAGGATCTCCTGGTCCAATTTTTCCCTTGGGGCAATTACAATCCTCGAAGCGGGTTTCGGTAGCAGGGGCTCTGCGGGCATTGGAAACATCCTGGTGGCGCGCTCTCTGTTGCCGGGGGCGCCTAAAAGCGGCTACAGCGACCCAGCAAAGGTTTTCAAGGCCCTTACGCAGCACAAAGTTCCCCAGACAAAGGATATCTTATCACTAGCAATCCTGTTCCGGCGGAGTCACGCCACTGACCCAGTCGATAAGCTGTTTGGTCTTTTGGGGCTGTGTGAGCAGATCCAGGCGGGAGGTACATACGCCATCTTGCCGACATACTCGCGAGATGATATCTCCCACAAGAGCCGCGTCTACATCAGCACAGCCAGGAGGATCATGGCTGCCCAGAACAGTTTACTGCTATTTTCTGCTGTCAACCGTCGACCGCCGAGTTTTCTGGGTGATTTTGTGAGCTTTCTCCGCAGAATTTGGCTCAGGGAGAGGCAAGCTCCGGCTCTTCCGACATGGGTGCCCGACTGGAATGACTCGGGGAGCGTTGCCACACCCCTGAGCCTCATGCTAGCCCAAGCTCATAATGTGGGCGTAACGCACACTCAACTGGATCTTAATGACCCATACAAGCCCAGGTCAGTTAATTGTTATTGTTCCGCGCATAGATAGAATAACCCGTTGCCGCGTCGAAGGCGGCGGAGAACAGTCCCAATCATGCTGACAACATGACCATGACTCCAGCCCACAAGAGTACTCACCCCACCTGTCACTTTCAGGGTGCTGGATGGGCGATATTGCTGTCCTTGGTAAAGTTTGCGACACAGAAAAGACTCAGAGCAGCATCTGGTTCAGCGTCAAGTTCGCATTCACCATGGCGGAGAACCATCGCCTCGAGGTCTTCAGCAAGTGGGACAGGCAGTTCCGGCCGCTCACGCGGGACCCCTCCTTCTGGCGCAGCTTCATCTCGACGATCACCTGCGGATCGAGGACCGAGTACGATGAAGCGGCCGTCAGGCGCCTTCTCGGGGACTTTTCCGCACGGAGCCCGCGCAGACTACCCGCGATTCCCAGGAGTATTGCCGCCTGTCTTGGCGTGCTCCCATTCGCCGTGTGTGCAATAACTGGGGAGAGTTTTCTGGAACGAGTGATAATATACTGGTGTATCCCGGTGGTGGCGATATCGTTCATGTGGTACATGTGTTTCCAGCTTGTTCCCAACTTCATGTTCCACGAGGGCTGGGAAAACTATGGCGTGAACAATGGCTTCTTGGGGGCGGAATTTGACTGCATGGAGCTGAGGAGATTGGCCATGCTGAGCTCCGGGTCCTTGGCTCTGGTTCCCCAGGCGTCGAATATTGGTGATCAAGTTTGGAGTTGCAAGGGCGCGGTGGTGCCGCTGGTGTTGCGGCCCAGCGGCAGTGATTTCGAGATGGTCGGCGAATGTTACTCGACGACAGCAGCAGCCGCTGGGCGGAAAGGCTCCGCCGAAGTTGCCCTTCGTTTGATCTAGTTTGGTTTTATCTGCTCAGACACTACTATTCCTCGCACAAAAGGTCACCGTTGCGCTAATCGTCCACGATGCTCAACTGAGATTCGTCTGCTATTCCAGGCAAGATGAACGACGGGGTGACGAAGGTGCACTTGCCAGCTCGTCAACTTGACTACCATTGCTATGAGCCAACGGCTTGAGCTTGAATGTTAGCCCTGGCGTGATATGGTCGGAGTCTATAATTTCCGTGCTGTTTCAAGCTCCACAAAGCCAACCAAGCAACACATGCAGCAGCAAGAAGCGCCTGGAGATAACAGGCGAAGTTGTATAACAATTGGACGTTATGGCATTTTGTTGTGGTGGTGGTCCCCGCGGGAATGTGATCGGTTAGGGGTCGATCGGTTGGGGGGTCCAAACTTCTAGATGCCCAGAGCCCTGGACCCCTTCCTTTCTGACACCAATTTCTCTGGCTGGCAAGGGTGGCTAACTGAAACACATGATGGGTGGGCATACCGCTAGTATGGCTGTAGTCACTAGTCTGGGCATGTGATGGGCTAGAACACTACCAATCGTTGCTGTTCGCCACCCTCACTCAAGAGTGGGAGGCTTGGCTCGATGACCATGGGTCAAAGAGGTAAGTTCTAGCTCATCGCCTTCCGATCGAAGCCCGTTCCCTAGCAGCGTGAGAAATGACCCCAATCTAGTCACCAGGGACTTTTATCTCCTCTTTCGAACCTAGACGTTCGCCACACCCAGCCTAAGCTAGCCTGAGAAAGTGTGAGCGTGATAGGTAAAAGCGTTTGCTGGCGCACGGGTGTACCTACGCGCTCGAGGCCAAGGAGCCTGGGGGGACTGAGGAGCACCTTGAGTAGGTCACATGGATCGGGGTGCTAAGCTTCTCCGGCGAGATTGACAAAACGGTAGTTCCGCCTCCCAGCGTGCCTGCCGGTATAGAAGCCACACCCTACGGTGGCAGATTGTATAGCCAATTGTAACTATTTTCCAATCAAAAGCTTATATGCTGTGGCTACGTGCGCCGACACGATCTGAGATCTCACGAGTAGGTGAAAATCAGAGCCACAGAGGGGGGGTTACCTAGTAAATATGCAATGTGACAACCAAGGTGGATGCATAGCCAACTCGTTTGGTGGTCAAGCATCTGATAGAGAGAACACAAGCAATACAATCACACTGTTGCAATCCAAGGTTCCGTGGTTCTGGAGATTCAGCTATTGCTGTAGAAAATTAAACAAGTCATTAATAATAGCAGAGGCGTGAGCGAATAGAGATGTTGCGGTGGCTGGTCAGCACACGCTGTCACCCACGGTTGCTGACCAGCGAAGTCGAGCGCGAGGCCGCCCACAAATACAGCATCGGATCTGGGGAGGAATTACTGTGATCACGAGCAAAATAATAATAAAAAATGTATTTGTCAAGTACGTTTCGAACACAGCGGGATTTTCCAGCCTCACGGGCGCCAATCAGTCCAGTGCAGCCTCCAGCGGCCCCTTTTGTCACCAGCCAGAGGCGTTCTTTTTACTTATTATACTATAGTGAAACGACCGTATTGTAGGTGGCTTAATTTTTCTATCGGGCTTCGCCCAGCCTAAGTAATTCTATATGCCACTCGCATCGCTAACCCTGATGACTAAAAGCGTATCTACGTGGAGCGTTACAACAGTAAGTCTGAGGATCCAAACGACCCACACCTTGGCAGTTCGCACCAGCCCTATCCCCTACAGCTGCTTTCTCAGAACTAGAGTCGGGGAGCTCGGGGAGTATGCTCCATTGAATTGCAGGATTTCGTACTGCACTTCGGGGGTTGCTGATATCATGTCGACCAACAGGCGGATCTGATCTGAAGCGAGAAGAGTGGTTGGCTGTGAGAGGAGATCAAGAATGAAAAGAGTATCTCATGGCCCAAAACGGCAGCCCACCTTAGATGTGGACACGCAAGACAGAGCTAGAGGCGACGTATGATTGGATCCGGGCGACTCCGGGCCCGGCCCCCACCTGGCCGGGGAAAGGTGGGTCTTATCCAACCTCACTGGTTCCCGAATCGGAGAGCCTTGGCATCCAATCGGCCAAAGTTTTCCGGGATTTTCGGAGTTCGACCCCACCACTTTCCGCCACTGCCAATATCGTTGCCGAAACGACGGCCGGATCGAAAGCATGGGGGACTAACGAGGGGTGTTGTGAAGACCGAAAGAAAAAAGAGAGAAAGTGGATGGGTCAGTGGAATGAATTCTTCGAGTTTAGAGGGTGCGCAGGGGGGATGATACTGGGATGTGGCTGTTGGAGGGTGTTTGACTCTCAACGCGAGTAGAAGTGAATGAGGAAGAATGCAGGAACAAAATGGGCTCAGCGGAGGCACTTTGATCCCCTACAGGATGGGATTGTTTTGATGAAAATGCAGGATGTGATTTGCCCTTCGTATGCAACACCGCTGCAAAGATGCCAGACTTTCCCCAGCAAACATTTACGCATGAAGTTCCTCCACCCCCCACTTCGTCCTGATCCAAGACCACTAGATGCCTTGTTGAGGGCTCAACAGCCTGAGGCACGGAGGATGGCTGTAAAGCACCAATCCCAAGGGATCCTCCAGCGTCAACTTTCAGGGAGTGCCCCTTTCAGCTTCGCAAGCTCTTCCAAAACTCGCGTCTTATGGACTTCCTTGACCGTGGCGACGGTATGGGTGCTGTATGCGAGGCCGACGAGGGTGTTTCCGAGTGGTGAGGGTTCGTTAAGGAAGCTAGTGATGGAGCAACAGGTGGGATTTGCGGTGTAAGTTCCACCCATCGGTCTGCGCCAGGCAAGAAGGCGCGCTGTCAGTATCTGAGAATTGGTGCCACGGTATGCAGTGGACATGTCATACCCTGGAGGTGGTTGCGGGAGATAGGGGAGCGCCATTTGGAGATTGGTGTAGTATGGGTGAGGTTGAGATGGGCGAGACGCGCGAAATAGCTAAGTCTCAGGTAACAAACTTTGTAAGTGGAGCGTGTTGACTCAATTTCTTGCCAAATCTGTCGAGAGAAGCGATGCTGGCTGACTGCAACTGACCGCCTTTCCAGTCGCGCAAACCGGCGATTTTAAAGGCGTTCGCTGCCAGACCTCAGCCTACCCGATCAAGAGCTCTTGAGCCGCAACATGCTTCGGCGGCGGTGGTCTCCAACGAGAGCACGACGAGAAACCAAGCCGCCAGAAACTCTGCCCCGCACCATTACATTTTCGAACCATAAGCTGCACGACCACGAGATTCCTGCCAAGATGTACCGGACTCTAGAAGTCTCACCAGCAGGTACAAAGGAGGGAGGTCTCGAAGAGTCGATAAGCCTGGAAACACCCTGATACGGACACCACCCGTCCTGCACCTTACTGCACGCCTGTTGTGGGGAATCATATCCTTGGGTAAGGCGCAATCCCAGTGATCGCTTCGGTACGATTTTGCTCGAATCAAGCGGTCGTGTTCGCGCTGCACTTCCCCCGAATAGCTTTAACCTCCAGGTATTTTCTCGAATCAGATCGGGCGGCTGGCCCTCTGGCGGCGAAAGCCAATGAGTGGGACAGTGCGAATCGGAATCATCGCCATCAAGCCGTGAGTACGACCCCTCTTGACACCGATTTTTTTTGGACGATGCGCCAGAAAACGCCGGTCTAGACCATGTACCGTTGATGCTGTCCCGGGTCGCATTAGCGGTGCTCCTTCGTCCCGGCTGAGGAAGCCTCAAAACGACCTTGTGGCGTTTATCTTGATGGTCCAATTCGTTCGCAAACGGTTGCTCTTTCAGGCATGGTCAGAGGCCTCCGAGAAACCCAACTTATCGATAACGCAAGATCCTGCAGGGAAACTCAGCAACTTGCATGAGGGATGGAGGATGAGGTTCTGATTGCTTGATTGCACTGACCGGTTTCGATTCCCCGCTCCGGTAGCCCTGTTTTGAAGTTCAAAAATCGCTCGATATTCGACTCTTTCCAGGCGCGTGCATGGCCTCGGGGAATTGTCAGTCCGAGCTGACTGCCGAAAAACTGCACCTCAGTGTGATGGGAGCTTGCATCGCGTTTGCGTCGGCCGTCGCAATTGACGTTGGTTGCCTGGTTGCCTCTGTTGTCGCCGTGGTTCGCGAACCGGCGTCGCCTCGGCGCGGTGTTTGATGGTTGTTGTTGCCTGAAAAGATAAGGCATCAAGTAATCGAGTCGTCGTTTTGAACCGATGTTCAGCCGGCGATGATCACATGATCTTCACGTGACGGCCTGTGCCGCACGCAGTGTTGTCGGACTCCTGAATTTTCCGAAGAGGCTCTTGCCGAGAAATGATGCCGCTCATTAAGGGGCATTTGTTCGAGGTCCCCTGGCATAGCTCATGTTGTTGCGACGCGATGAAGGCGTGTCATCGCACGACTTCAACCGAGAGGGGACGAAAACCACAGTGAGGGCGGAATCACCGTTGAAGCCGAACCAGCCAGCCCAGAGTAAGACAATTCCGAGGACGGCGCGGATAAAATCGTGCCATCCCCAACATGATTCCCATGGATGGAAAGTCATGACAGACCTTCGCGCAGAAGCTGTGGTTGCGGAGTATTTCCAGTGCTGTGGGCTCTGGGCTTCATTTATCAATTTCTGGCTCCACAGAGTCAGAGTCAGAATAAAGAGAAGAGGAAGAGAGCGATGGTTTTAAATAATTAAAGAGGTAGTGTACTTACTCTGAGAGTACCAGATGGCAATGGGGGTTTGAAAAGGAGCAGAGGATCATAGGAGACTGGGTACGTCGGGCTCGCGGAGGTGGGCCTCACTGCGTTTATATTTTCGTATGCCTCGGTGCATGCAGGCCTTGCCGACAAAGAGCTGTAATTGGCTAACTCTCGCCAAGGGTGTTGGTGATTGGTCAGGGTTGCCGGCCCTGGGGCTTGATTGGCTAACACCTGCGTCACTACTGCAGTCACAATTGGCAAAGCGAGGGACCGCGGATCAATATGGTTGGCAGAGCATGGTGATGGTGAGGAGACTGCAGCCAGAGGTGGCGAGTCATCGCGGTGCGAGAAATTCCATGGCATAGGCCGGACAGACAAAGCGGTGCTCCCGTAGCTGACACAGGTCCATCTTCTGCCCAACCATTGGTCCAGATTACAAACCTCGGCATGTGAGCAAACCAAAAACAACCCACATACTCACTGCCCTGTACCGTTCAGATCGTTGTCAGCTCCGGACCGCAGAGTCAGTAGTGCTCCTCTGTCTGGCTCCATGCTGCCGTTCAAAGCTGCCCGGTACGCTATCTCTATGCGAGTTAGCAGCGGTTCCCATGGACCAGGAGTAGTAGGTACAAACTATATAGCTCTCAATACGTGGATGGTGTTAGAAACCTAGGTCAAGGAGCGGACCGTGTACCTAGCTATTCCCCGCCACCGCAGCTCCAATCAACCTCGTTGATCACTACCCATTGCTATGCCTATTTAACCCATTGACTACAACTTTGAGTGGTTACACGCCTGTCCCTGTTACTTCATCTCCGACAGAGCGATTTCAGCACATAGAAGCGCTGAACCATTTCGAGTGGCAATGTTCGGTGTGCGACGAGACGCGGCCGCCGGATAATCTTACTACAAGAGAGTGAATGCGCAGCGAGGACCCAAACAGCTCTATCACTAAGAACCTGATTAGTTGGTATAACCCAACCTACTACGAAGCTAACGACCAGACATATAACTGGGAGCGCTAGGGTGGGAAATGATATCTTTATCATAGGCTATCTGTACTCGGTCAGAGTCCCTGATGCTATCCGAGATCATTTCTTTCAACATAACACACCACCAAAATCCCCTCGTTCATAACTTCCCCTCGAGCCTATCAAAGCCTTGTGGCGGTAGGCTCGAACAAAGCAAAGAAAAAGGGGGCTTTGAAAGAACTTATAAAGCTAGTACGATAATGGAAGCATTAAAAGTAACAAAATCTAATGGTCAACAACAATAATTGCAAGCGCACACACTTCCTCTACTTTAAACAATCGATAACAACCTAGGCTACTTCCCCTATACGCATCTCCCCTCGATTAGATGGCTAGGCTGGCTATTTTCCCTGATTGGTACTTCACCTGGCGATAGGCCACAGTAGAAGACAGAGTGCTAAGGAGGCCTTCTGCTCTAACGATCTGCTGCCCCTGTCGTTAGGAAGGACTAGAGTGGCTGCCAGGTTCAGTGTCCACAATTTCATATGTAAAATCTTTCTAAGTTGAGCCGATTTTAGCTCTTCATTGCTAACATACTGTATGCTACAGTTGGTTCTGCCCATCATTTCACTTGATTAGGAATGAGAGAAGAAATGAGTTTGTGGACAATTCAAAAGGGCGAACGATCAATCCAAAATTTGGTCTTGGTCCTTTTTTTTTTTTTTTGCACACACTGCTTCGATCCCTAGGTACCGGTTCATCCAGACAATCAAGACAGCATCGTTGCCATGACTGAAATCTCCGTATGATCTGGCTCC
>Ga0247758_1000156_pt1 | contig 55941 bp, 37 predicted proteins | sample UWRJL156409C4_FD_180950 | JGI IMG/M metagenome (GOLD analysis project Ga0247758, IMG submission 180950) | Plant litter microbial communities from Arlington Agricultural Research Station in Wisconsin, United States - UWRJ-L156-409C-4 | ecosystem: Environmental > Terrestrial > Plant litter >... | reverse complement strand
ACTTAGTGCTGACAAGATGTTGCCCTGGCAGACTCTATCATTCAGCCTAAGGCAATTGCAGCGTAACGGCATTAGCCTGACCATCTAGTCACTGCAGTAGAATCGAGACAGGGCTGTGAGCCGATTAGTGTACTAGATCGATCCGTACGGATTGAGCGTTATCCAAGTTCCATCAAAAGGCAACTTTAGCCTGGGGGACTGAAAATGGGCCTCTGGGACTGTATCGCCCTAGCTCAGGGAAGAATCAGGGAAAGCTCAGGACACAGCTCACCCCAGTTCAGGGCTACGAACGAAAAAGGATATTTCGTGTGCCCAGATTCGTCTCATACAACTAGGCTGTTTCAAAAAGAACTAGCTGACAAATAAAAAGCAGCAAGGCCACCCCGTACCCCAATATGCGTGCTCCCGTGCACCAGGCCCATCTGGTAGTCGGCATCTCGTCGAACGGCTTCATCAGCCTCCTCAGCAAGCCCCAACTGCAGCAAACGCACCCAACGCACCAACCCGCTTCGTCATCCTCGACATCCCATTGTACGCCACCGCCTCGGGCGGGGTCATCTCCATGAGAACTGCAAGCAACAAGGCTCATGTTAGCGATCTCCATTCTATCACATCTCGCCCCCAGAACAGAATAAAATCTCAACACATACCTTCCGCCTGAAAGTCCTTCTCCTCCGCAACACCCCACCACAGCCTCAGAACCCACAACGCAACCAACGCATCCCTTATCTCCTGTGCCATTTCATCCGCTGAAAGTAGTGTCAACCTCGGTTCTCTTTCCTCCTTCCTATCACCTCCCTCCTCCCTCGCAACGACTTGTCCTCCCTTCCCGCTATCGGCCCCATGAACACGCCACTGCCACACCCTCCCGCGCCGACTCGCTTTCGCCGTGAAAAGCACCTGCAATCCCTCCTCCCCCGTTTTTGATGTTGATCCCGACCCCTCAGCCCTACCCACTTCCCCATCTACATCCAGACAACCCGAACCGGGAAAGAGCGGTGAACTCGACGAAGTCGAACCAGCGTTCAGCAACGCCGTGAAGGTCGGTTTGTGAAAGGGCAGGAGGTATTTCCTTGCGCGCTTTTTGAGCGGGGAGGGGGATGAGGAGAGGAGGAATTTGATGTTTCCTTGGGTTGGGCTGGGGACGGAGGAGGCACGGGTTATGAAGAAGGCGGAGGGGATGTCGGTGCGGTGGTGGGCGTTGAAGGGGTGGACGAGGTTGTAGATGGGGTTGGGGTTGGGAGTTATAGGAGAGTTGTTGTCAAGAAGGCGGGAGAACTTTATGGATGTGGTTTTGTGGGTGAGAGAGTCTAAGCTTTGGCTGAGGTGGTACAGGGGTGTTGATGGGGTGATTGCAGGGGCGATGAACTCGCCGGAGAGGAGGTAGACGGTTGGCGCCGGCATGGTTGCTACGTTGACTGAAACTGAAATAAATGTAGGTATTTTACAAAGTATGGTCCAGCCCACGGTGAATTTATTATAAGTTAGGTCCTTTTGCCTGCCAGCACTGCCATGATAAGTTGTGATCCCCGCCACTGCTAAGCCTTTGCCAAGACACCCTGTTAGGCTTGAATTGGTATCGGGCGGCCGACCCATCATCATTCAAATCCTTCAAGTCTTGGCATGCCACAATCCCTCTCAATCGGAGGACAGTAACCAGAAGGAAGCCTAGAATAACCCCAAGTGGGATAAGTTTTCTATCTCCTCCGCAATAAGAATTAACAGTCGTGCTGCCAGAGCCAAACCGGGATTTGTCCAGTACCGTCCGAGTCCCTGTCTGACCCTAGAGAGAGCTCAACCTAATGCTGCCGGCTCAGTGCTCGACGACAGCCTGGTGCCAGCGGAGGATATAACCGAGTTTATTGTTTTTTTACATTTAAGAACGTTTAAGATAGATGGGGGTAGGTGAAGGTTCATGCTAAACAAATTGCTGGGCCTAACGGTATCATATGCTGAGGCATCTAGAATAAGCTTTAGGCAGTGTCCCATGTAAACTTTACCTGCTGAGTTGAGACGGGTGCGAATTTAAGATTCCTCAGGTAACTCGCTAGCTTCGTCTAAACCCTGTCAGTTTCACTTCGCCCTTTCCCATCACCCTACGGGCCTTTTCTGATTTTAGGATTCTGGTGTTTTAAGCCGTCTCTCTCCCTTTAACTTCGGTTTCCTTCGGTCTCAGCCCTCACCACGGGACGACTTGGCCATGTTGGACAATGACTTAACGCCACCTTTGTCTTGTGACTGAGGTTCTAGCGGCGGAGCACGTATGTTGGGTGGGGGAAACCTAGCCGTAGAGGGTGGTTAGAGCGGCCGTAGAGACCGTCCTAACGGCGAAATGTGCATATTGATGCTCATGTCTGGTTGTGTGACGCGGTCCCATACATCTAGCCGGATTATTTCACCATTCCCATCGATAAGGTGGTACCGGCCATTTTCAACTTCGGTCCCGAGTATTTCGATATTCATAAACATCTGCCTGATAAGACTTTCCATTCCCTTTAGCGAAAACGTGCGCTAGCTAGCAAGAACTGGGCCGAGAGTGCCGAAATGGCACGGGTAAACGGGGGCATGCGAGACATACCTCCCAGGTGGCGCATTTATGAAATGGGAAACCGTATTTGCGGCCGATGGCGTCCTTGAATCTAATGGGAAGCTTCGAGTTGTTGCCGGTGGCGGTGGGCTCCCACAGCTTCATTGTGACCTGCCAGCCGGTGCTGACGAGACTTTCCCAAAGCGACTGGAGGACAATCCCTCCATCGGGGCCAAGCAGGTCGTATCTCCCGTCGATTATGTCCCGACCCTCGGAGGCATCACGGTGAGTGAATGATTGCTGGATAAGCTTAGACATGTCCTGGAACACATGGAAGTTAGTGAATGTGCGTAAAGGGTAATCGAATCCACTTACCGCCCAAGTCTTGCATTTGTCAATGGGGATGGGATAGCGACGGCTTTGGCTGTTGGTGAAAATGATTGGCGAGGTAGCCACTTCTTTGCCCTTCTTCGTGTCTCGTTGATCATGGCCCGCAATATAGGACAGCTCGCTCACATTGGAGCCTTCAGCCCACCCATTCTCCTCATTTTCACCGTCAGAGAGGTCCTCAAGATAGTCAGGGTCGCCAAGAACCGTCTCGGCATCCGTCTTCAAGTCCCAAAGATAGCGTTCGAGGACGTGATTATGGGGCTCCGAGTCGAGGCCACTCCCCAGCTGATGAGATCTTGACTGCACCGCAAGATGAAGCTGCGAGATCTCGAAGAGAACCTGCCTCAGGTCGCTCTGGATCTGAGATGTGTCCTGCTTGATGGCGGAGGTGTTGTTGATGATTTGCTCGGTATCTGTGGAACGTTTTGGCTGAGGAACGAGGGGCTCAGGAGCAGCGGAAGTGCAGTTGCAAAGTGACTTGATTTGGTAGAAAAGGGGAGTGCGAAGCACTCCCCAGTTATATACAAATGGAAGCTCCCTGTGTGTGGGGAGAGCACATGATCCAAGGCCCCTGCGCTCCAGCCAAGCCTGGAGCGGTAAGGCGCCTGCGCGCCTGAGCGCCAAGAACTGCCGCTGCAGTTCGACAGTATCATTCTTAACTTCGCGAAGCAGCAAGCTTTCGTCATCGTCAGTCTTCATGCAACTCAAACTGCAAGACAGCAAGAATGAACTCACACTGAGACTAGGTCCAGCGTCACACTCAAAGCTAACTTGTGCGCCTCCAGGTCCCTTTGCAAGCTCTCGATTTCATCCTTTCCTGCATTTGCTCAGCTGAGTCTTGACCCTCTTAAATTCGGATGCAATCATCCATCTCGTGCAAAACTCGGCGGTAATCGGTCGTGATATCGACGATGCGCAAAAAGACACTCTCAGGGAGTTCGGTGTTAGCCGGGTCGTTGAAATCGTCGGCCAGAATTTCCATCAAAGCCCGAAGTGACGAGATTTCTTTCTTGACGGCCACAATTTCCTTTCGTGCCGACCGAAAGTCGCGCATAAAAGAGGAAGCCGCGGCGGTGACGGTGCCGATAAAGGCGACAACGCCTAGGACACTGGCAGCGGCCGGCAAAGGCTCCATGTCCCTCGAATTTTCGATGTCGACTGAGGACGGGCCGGGGAAGATATGAGGGGTTGATGCATGTTTGCCAGAGGCCCCGACGCGGGAATTGATCTTTCCAACTTCTTCGGCGGTGATTATGTGCGAAGCACATCGAGCTGAGAAAGTAGGCCCAATCACAAAATCACAAGGGCCGACGACAGCTCAAGAGGGGTGAAGGGGTTCGAGTAACCAGTGGAAAGCAGTGGCTCCGAGCCAGGACGAGGATTGTGGAAATCAACAGGTTCAAATAAACAGTGGAAAACACTGCTTTGTCACAGGGACGAAATGCCGCAAAACACAATATAGAGGGCCTGAAATTGAAAGCCCTGCTAACACGCTGATAAATATCGAGTCTCCTACTAGGTAGTCAGGTTTAAGGGCATGATACCTCGGCTACCTCGAAAGACAGAAACGGGATGGAGCTTTCAAGGTTAACACTTCTTTCCTTCTATCGCTGGCGAATCTTTAGGTTTTGTCTCAACTAACAAGACTAGGGACAGCCATGCCTATCGTAATTGTAGGATCGTCGAGAAATTCCCATCATTCCGGATCCCTAGGTGTTTAGGTCGTTTTCTTTCTGTAGATAGTTATGGTTCGGCTGTTGAAGTAAACATCATCTAACTGCTAAAACTTCTAGTTCTATCTTGCTATAATAATGACTGTGAAAGCTAGACTTCTAAATAGTACACATATAGCGCGAGAAAAGAAAACCAGGCACTGCTATTACAGATTATCGCTGCAGGAAGTGTGTGGACTACCTTATCGACTCGCAGGGACTAGGAACTTTGGTTTCCTCCCAACACACAATCCCTTCTCATCCTCTCTAATTCGCTTCTGGGCTTCACCCAAACGAGGCGATGAGAACAGCGGTCTTGTTTCTGCTGACACTCCGCCCGTGGCCGGCAAGTCCGACACGCTCCCCATCCTTTTCTGGCGCACCGAAGACCCCGGTGTCGCATTAACCGGGACTGAAAAGCGCGGACCGTTCCTCTGCAGCCCTTTCTCCTCGTACCCCTGATAATCGGAGTCATCAGGCTCCGAAACCGGCGGACTTGGCTTGACCGTGATAGACAGCACATCCAACAGCCCCATCTTACCCTTGCCTGGGACTGTCGCCGGACCCTCAGCAGCCTCCTGGGCGTCATAACCGCCAAACCTCACTGGGCCGTATCGAGGGCCCTGGTCGAACATCCTCTCATGGGTCCCCTCCTTTTGCATCAGATGCGTCGTCACCGGTCTCCGCGGCAGACAGCCCTCGGCCGTCTTCCTCAGCGGCAAGTCCTTCATCGCCACCGCCCAGGCCGGGACTTTCCCCTCGGCCTCTCCATCAAACACGCTCCGCCACCACCTCTGCTTGCACGGCGCACAGTAGCAGCCCCCCAACCGCGCCTCGAGCGCCAAGAACTTCCTCCCGTCCTTGCACGCACAGCACCGCACTTCTCTGGCCTTGGAGCTTGCGCACTCCAGCGCCATAGCGTGCACGCAGTCGCGTCGCGGGCGCAGCAACCCCCACTCCGGCGGGCACTGTGTGTCGGGGCCGGGCGTTCCAGGTCGTCGCGCACGCCGTGCAGTACGTCCTCGTGCGGGCTTGCTTGGGCATATTTTTCGGCCGCGTATCCCGGCACGCGCAACACGCACTTGCCGTACTAGTGACACCGGTGCTGAGATTTGCAGCGGCTGGAGACGGCGCGGAGAGGCACCGCGCGGCCATGTTTCCGTGGCGACAGCCGAGCAGCCACGCGGCGGGACAGGAGGAGTCGGGCGTCGATGCCCAGTGGTACCGGCATGCGGGACAGTACGTCTCGATGCGCTGGGCCTTGGACAGGCGGGGGTGTCAAATTACGTAATCGCGCCTTGGCGCCACGGAACCGCAGCGCGGCCGAGCACCAGAGCTTCGCTTGGCTGAGAGGACGGCTCCCGGAATACAACAAGACTTGATGGCGGAAATTACTGTGTTCTTGGTTGACTGCGTTGAATTCAACAGGGGGGTGTTCGAGCTGGCGCGCGTGTCGGTGCAGGCGCAGCACTTCTTGGAGCCGGGGGCGTTGCGCGAGCAGCCGATGGCCACGACGCCGTGCGAGCACTTGTGCTGCTCCACGGCGCGGGCAAGTTCGGTCATCAGCGGGTCGCCGGCCCGGCCGAACTTCCAGTTGTCGGGGACATCGGCGATTGTGTAGCGCGCCTAGTGCGCCTGGCACTGCAGGTAGTACGTGCTTGTGCGGGATGCGACCGTCATGGGCGGACGGCGCGAGTCCCGGCAGGCGCAGCATGTTGATTGGTACCTGTAAGAAGAGCTGACGGTGGCCCGAGTCGCTGAGCATGTCGCTGATCGTCCGTGCTGGCAGTTTCTCGGCGATGTGTGGAGAGATGCAGGCTGCCAGACGTCGGTCATGGAGTGGTGCGGGGTCAGAGGCCGGGGGGGACCACGCGCCGTGGTGTTGCGCAGTGGCACGGGCACGGCGGGGTACTGGGTTGTGTCCAGCGGCGGGCGGCTGGAATCATGACAACAGCAGTACCAACAGCAACACAGGATGGCCAGGGCGCCAACGCCGATCCCTACGACAGCCACGATGGAGAGCACGGTGCCGAGCCCAAAGGCAGTGAAGCCGGTGCCGCCGGGCGAAGGCGACGACGACGGCGCGGGGAGCAGGACTCGCACCTGCGGGTGCCACACTGCAACGGACGTCGCTGCAGTGGCCGTCGCCACGCGGATGAAACTCTCGGTGCTCCATTACCGCGTTATTGTCACGGTTGCGCCCACGGACACGGTCCGCACCGACGCCGTGTTCAACCCAAAGGCGACATCGAGGTAGGGCTCGCCCGAGAACACGGCGTGGTACGACTCGCAAACGCCCGCCACAATCGAGGTTCCCTCGGCCACCGCGGAGAGGGTGTACGCCGACGGACAGCACGTGGCCACGTTGTACCCGGTCACGTAGCGGTAGCGTCCGATTGTCGCCGTCGTGTATCCCGACGGACAGCCGGTCGCGGGGTGGAAGGCGAATGCTTCGAGGCCGTTCCATCCCGGCGGAAAGCACTCGGTCATTATCCACACGCCGAACCAGATCTGGTACGGCCAGTTCGTCCACAGCAGCGGGCCCAAGGTCCCGATGGTGGCAGGCACGGTGCAGATGTTGCTGGTGCAGTGGCCGACCCAGCTGCGGAGCACTGGTGTTGCGCATGATGCGGGCGCGCTCCACGCTGTCGCGAGCGGCGCCCCCGCCGTAAGGTCGGTGAGCAATGGGAGTGTCGACGCCAGCGTGGCCGTCGGGGTGGGAGCCGACAAGGCCATTCTCGACTTGTGATGGTCACGATACTCACTGGCACCGGAGCTTGGTCAACATGTGCCAGACTGCCCGTGGTTGACGCGGCGGCAGCGACACTCAGAAAAACCACAACTAGGAGAAGGATCAACAGCCAAGCCAGACTCGCCTAGACACCACTACTCCCAAGAGACCGGAACGGACTTCATCTCGCAGAAAGGTCGAGTCGAGCTGTTGAGACTGAGAGCCTGAGCCAGGTTTGTCTCGGTCTGCGGCCGACCTCCACGGAAATGCAGGTGCCCCAGGCAAATATCACCACAATATTGGCGTCTCGCTGACTGCAAATAGTTCCAATATATTTCCACCCACTGGCAACGGAGCTGATGGAGCGCACAAAGCCAGATACAGGACATTGCTCCCCTTTTCAGCGCCAATCATAGCGGGTATTGGCATATGGCAGGCAAGCCACTGCACCGAATTGGCTATACAGTCCAGCGCCTCGACAGCCTCAGCCAAACTGAATGGGGTAATCACTTTTGGCCCCGAGGTCCGTACACCCCTGACTGGTCTAGAACTTGACCCGGGAAACAAGCAATAAGGCTCTGTTAGGGACTGAGTTATCTTGGTATTTTCAGCCCCAGAGCCTTGTCGGACTTTGACGTTCGGATGGGGTGACAACCCAAGCGGCGGTCAGGGGCGACAATTGTCCAGGGGAAATCAAGCACAGAAAGGAGGTGATGCCATTTCAGGTTGCTGCAAAAAAACACCTTCTGATTTCCTTGCATCTACTAACCATACCAGCCCGACAAGGAAGAGGTTCCCTCCAGTTTCGGACAGACGCATTACACTAAGACTAAAAACGCCTTCAGCAATAAGGTTTCCTGGTGGAGGTCCTGCCCTCCAGCGTTGCCGTACTTGACCAACATTGGGCTTCCAAACTGCTTGATCTCGCCTGCCTTGTCCTCCTCCTCGTCGTTGTATACCATGTTGGACTCTCCGCCGACGATGGTCGTCGTCTCGTCAATCTCCTCCTTCTTGAACTTCATGTCTGTAAGCGGTGGCGCCCGCAGGGCAAAAGACGCCCTCTCGCTCATCAGAAGCCGCGAGAAGGCAATGGCCTGATTGAGGACATCGTCAAGTTTCTCCGAGGCAACGAGCCTGGCGAAGTCGGTGCTCTGCTCCATGTCTCTCGCGAAACACTCGTCATGTTCTCAAAGACGTGGATACCAAACTCGGTCGCGAGCTGTTTCCGGAGCTGTTTACTGCCTTGCTCGTCATCGGGACGCCCCGAGAGCTGCTTGACGGTCAGGGACCGCCACTTTGCAGCGTCTTCATTCAGTTCTGTGCGAAGCTAGTTGATTAGCAGCCAGTCAGTCACGCCACTGTCTTCCACTGCGGGATGGTAGGTAAGGTATTGATGGGGGTATTACCGTGGTCAGGAAACAACTTATCAAACGCAAAGCATGAGGCCAACTCCCCAGAGGCACTGCCAAACGAGGCAAACGGCCGCGCGCGGTCGAACAGGGCCTCGACAAGGAACTTCCACACGGCTTGCCGCACAAGAAGCTTCTCCTCCCCCTTGCGAGCCCGCTCTTGGCAGCGGTCTCGTTCACCGAGTCTAGCCACAGCACCGACTCCTCCCAACTTGCCCACGAGTCCAGCTTGACGGCCTTTGTCAGCTCCTTGCTGGTCAGCCTGCCAATGGCACCCTGCAGCATGCGAAACTTGTCCACCAATGTCGTGTCAAACGTCGGCTGGAAGCGATCGACGTTCGCGAGCACCTCGTTCTGCAGACGGTGGAACTGGTCTTGCGCGTCGGCGAGACGCTTCCGTTCATCATTCCAGAGCGAAGCAGCCTCGGCAAGGTCGCGAGCCCCGAAGGAGGAGTAGAACAAGCGCACGCTGGCTACCATTTGGTCGACGCCTCCGAGACGGGCTTCCATGTCCCTCAAGCGCTGCCTGTCCTCGCTCCAAAACTGCGAGGCTTGTGCAAAGTCGCTGGCGCCGACCCGGCGGAGGAATTCCTGGCTCTCTCGGCCGTAGCCATCCTCGGGCTGGGCTCCGCGTCCATCTCTCTGGCTGCCACGCGCATTGAAAGAGCCTCTGGTGGGATTGTCGCGCCCGGCGACGTAGCTTGCTGTGCGTCGGAGATCCGGGGCTGCCTCGCTCATGTCGTAGACTGACTTTGGTCGCGGGCGGTGCTGGAGTCTGGAGCCGTTCCCACTCCGCTCCTCGAGTTGCCTGGGGGCTCTGGTGTCCCAGTTCGGACTCCTCCAGCGGGGTGCGACGGGAGCGCGATGGGGAACGGGCGAGCACTCTGCAGCCCACGAGCGCTCTGCTCGTTGAGGTCAAAGTGATCGCAGCACGATCACCTCGCAGCTCGCGAGCACCTCCTGATTAGGGTTTCGGAATTTCATTTCAGGCCCAGCCATTTCGAAATTGTCATGATTTTCAGTCCCCTCCTTGAATGAAATATTTCAGAAACACGTGATGCCAAGAATGGGGCAGGGTTAGGGTTTTGTATGGGGCAGAATCCAACCAGGATCTTCCTTGTGACTGCAGAATTTTCCGCCCCCAATGTAGCCTTCCAACTCTCCATCAACAACCCTCAAAATCCACCACTACGTTACGGCTTCTTTGTGCGCGCAAACCCTCTATTTCCACCTCTTTTTTTGCAATGGATTGCCATAAGGCTTTAATAGAAAGCCTTACGGCTGACGTCATCCGAGAGCAGTATAACGAAGTTACGCTTAAGAGCTTTAAAAATCCGCATGTAACTTATAAGTGGTGTTTGAAGGTATTCACGGCTAATATTTCGCGGCAGAAACGGCACCTAGTTAGGTGCCTTCCGTACCGGCGTGGTAAGACCGCTCCGTAATAGCAGTCCATTATAATGGTAATCATAATATAAATAGTGCTAAAAGGCTTTTAAGAACGAGTTACGAAGATGGCGGCCACAGCCATTTTTACTATAGGGCTGCCATTTACCCTCCTTAAGAACCTAGTAATGAAGGTATTCCTCTATAAGTTAAACCCTACCTATAAGCCGGCTAGTAAGGAAGTGATCTCCAGTTAGCTTATAATAATATAGTTAGAGTGTTGAGACGAAGTTTACATGTATGTTACGGCAGCCCCTCTTATTAATATTATTATGGACGGCTTAGACGATACTATCGGTAACTGAATAATAAATATCTTTATTCAGATCCCTAGCCTTACGGTTTTCTATTAGGAAATAATTGATACAAAGACCGTAAGTTAAGATACCGTAAGTTATATGTCAGTTATTAAACTAATTCTACTCGACCTTCTAGATAGCAATATATTAAAAATCAACGGCTTAGTAACTAATACTAACTTTACGATATAAAGCTTCTACTAAGAGATGGTTAAGAGATTAGGGTTCTTATACGTTTTCTATATACTTTACAATTCCCACGGCTTTTAATTATTAATTAAAGACATTCTTAAAGCTAAGCCTTATAAGACTGTAATGGCTAAGGTGTTGAAAATCATCGCGTGGTTTAAGAAGTTAAAACTATAATTAGCTTTCTTATAGTAACATTAACTGCACGCCTACTAAAAGAAGAAGGCTTTAATAGCCTTAGTTATTACACGTTAAGGTTTATAATTACAAGCCTTACACTCTATATTTAGTAATAAGGAGGCCCTTCTTATATAGGCACGTAACGGCCTTACAGTTTAAAAAACACCCTTAAGAAGGCGTGTGACCCTCTTTAATATTATTAGTAACGTTAAGAATTACGTGTTCTGGCACGAGGTTAAGGTTTTAGCTATGGTTTTAGGCCTGATAAGTGTAGTTTAAAAACGCTTAGAAAGTGATAAATTAAACGTTAACTATACTCTTATAAACTGGTAGTAAATTACAGCCAGCTAGCGCCAGCTGTACGATTTAGGGGAATAGTTAAAGGTTAACTAGGAGCCCTTATTTATAAAACTGGCTAGCTAAAAGGAGATTTAGACCTTAAATATCTATATGACTGTATAAGCCTTTAATTTAATAACCTGATATATAAGGCTTTTAATTTAAGAACTCACATGCGTGGAGGCCTTTTTATAGCAGTTTTCGCCTGTAAGTTCCTAATTACAGGTATAAAGCCAGTTTACACTATTCTAAGTGTAAGATGGCCCTTATTTTAGTATATATTCTACTGTTAAGGGTGAGACCCTTTATAAGTTTTAGCTGTAACTTAGCATTACAGATTCAGAACTAGCTTAAGTAGCTAAGTGTATTCTTTCTACACTGGCTAATAATGTGCCTTTAAAACGCTCCTTCTTTATAATTAAGTTTCTTTAAAATAAGGTTTAGAATCACCTCGCCCTTAAAATAACTAACTACATAGCTTTCTTATTTATAAACTCTAAGGTCCTTAAAAGAATAAAGTTATTTAGAGAAATTAGTGGTAAAGAAAAGCCTAAAGTGGATTAATGGGAGTTAGTTAAAGATGTGATTTTAATGGTAATGGAAGACGAATGGTAAAAGCTGTTTAAAACGCCTTTAATGGAGGAGGAAATTGCTAAGGTGGAAGCCATAACTGACCGTAACCTTAAGGACGAAATGGAGGCACTTTAGTCTTAGTTTTCTATTTTTAACAGCTGAAATTAAGACTTTTGGACACCAATCCCAGCCCCTGTCAGAGCCAAGCCACCAAAATATGTGGGGCCCCTTTTCACTTTTCATCTTGGCGTTTTCACGGCCCAGATTCTTGAAATTTGGAATTCGCTAAGTCGGTGAAATTCCGAAATTTCATTTTTCACTTCCCCCCCACTACTCCTAATTGGTCGTAGGGGCTTCGGGTCTTTGCACCCCTGGCCCAGTGCGCAACACAGTGCGCACTGTTCCTGACGTGGGGAACACGTCGAGCCGTACTATTACAACCTGCACCCGGCACAGGCCTTGAGAGGACTGGTGTGGGTTAAGACAGAACGTATAGCAGGACGCTAACAGGTAAGGGGCGTTCTGAAGACGGCTTATTAAGCTAGCACTCTTAGATGGGGGTTTAATGTCACTGTAGGTTGCTGTCACTATAATGCACAGAGGTAAGTCTGAATAGTAGGATATAAATGAATAATTAAATATTAGTGTGAGGAACTAAAGTCCTTTACGGTGGTTATAAGTATAACTATAACTATTTATACTAACTAGCTAGGTGGTACCTTATACCTTTAATTACTATGCTTACTTAATATAAGGAGTGATTAAAGTGATTAGAATGCCTCTAATCATTATAATTACTGTGTTTTTAGCAAGATTAAAGTAATCACTTAATAATTAGTTATAGGGGTTTTAGGTCTTTACACCCCTAGCCCAGTGTGCAGTACTGTGTGTACTGTTTCTCTATATTATTCCTTCCTTTTATAGGGAATCCATCGGGTCGCTCTAGCCTAAGTAACGGCCTATAAAGTCGTTACACAATTCCCCCTCTTTAACGTTCTTTTTCTATAAAGAACTACTTATACGTACCTTCCTTTCTCCACCAGTTATTATGTCGTTTAACTAAGTAATTAAGAATAGGAGAAACGAAGCACCTTTATTAACTAAACGTCGTATTACTAACGCTAAATTTATCCTTACTTTTAGGATCGTTATGCTTATAAAGTGCAGCCGCTGTTAACGCCTGGAACTGGCTAACTGTAAGGTGGCCAGTAAGAGTGAGTCGTGCGGCTATTATATGGCGGCTGGTGGGATTACGTACTTGTCTTATAACGTCCATGGAAATGACTTATCTGTACTGTGTAGGGTCCTGGATGAAAAGAAGCGCCTTAACGTTAAGGAGTGTAAGACTGCCCTCCTTCTCCGCAACATGGCTTTTAAGCTTCTGTGTCTTAAGGACTAATAAAAGGGACTGGTGTGCTAGGTAGACGAACTTTTCGGTTATAAGTTCGGCATTATGGTAAAGGAGGAGCGTAAGGCTTAGGAAGTGACTGCTCCTATTCCTAAGTTCGACTGGGGGAACTTTTTAGTGGGGCTAGTATGTGGTTCTTTCTCTAGGGGGTTACCATAGCTGGTAACCTCCTCTTAACCTAGTTTATTACTCTTTTCTTTTAATAAATAAAACGGCTTTTTAGCGTAATAGCAGCGTATTTATGTTTCGCTTTTACTAACTTCTTTACTTAACAGTGCTTATTTTTATATAAAGCTTACTAAGAGCTCTGGAAGCCCTGCCTCCTTATTAGGTTTAAGGTCCTTATAACCTTAGTTAAGGGTTCTAATAAATGTCCTTCTATATTTATTAAGGAGTTTCCTGCCGCTTCTTAAGCTTTAAGTCCCATAGTAGTCTTACTCTTCAGTATAGTAATTTAAATATCAGATCTTATTTTATTTCTGGTTCTTATCGTTAGTTTTAATCAGTCTGGATTCTTCTAGTGGAATTCCGTAATCAGGTCTAAGCACTTAAGGTTTTTTACTAACTCTTATAAGTTACTCTTAAGGCTGTAATCTAACCACTTAATAAGATATTTAAATATATTCTTTCCCTTCTGTAAATTTATAACTTCTTTAACGTCGTATTTGTCCTTATTAACATTAATCTTAATCTTCTTTTCTAAAGGAACTCCTTTTAAAGCAGGTTCCAGAAGTAAGATATAAAAAACCTTAATCTACACCTTTATACTAGCAGGTAGGTTTAATTTATAATTAAAGGTAGTGACCTTTTTCTTAATTTAAAATAATCTGTACCTTTTAAAGTTAAGCTTTTTACTAAGTCGTTTTAAATATAGGTTTCGTGAAAAAAGGTAAACGTAATTCCCCTTTTAAAAAGTTAATCCCTTAACTTATTTACTATTATAATAAAGTCCTTTTTTAAACATTAGCTGTTTAGTTTAATATTTATCAGTAAACTTCTTTATTCGTTCACGTGTGAACTTAAGTTCGGCTTATAAGTAGTTATGTAATTCTTACATCTAGTCTGTGTAAACCGTAACTTAAGGGGTGCTAATAGGTAAGCCTTAATAAAGCTCAGGCTCTTTACTATAATTAGTGAAGAACGGTAATACACTTATTAACTTAATTAGCGTTATATTATAGGCTATTTATACTGTTAGTAACAGTTTAAGCTAATTATCTTATTTAAAGTTAATATAAGCTTAAAGATACGTTATAAGTATCTAGTTAACTTACTTTATTTAATTATCTATTTATAAGTGGAAAGTTATTAAAAGTTTACTTTTTACACTTATTCTCTATATTAACCCTTATTAAAACTTTAATATAATTAGCTTATCTTAGTCTGTAACGACATTATCTAGCTAAAGGTATTATAAAACTACCTCTTTCTTGAAAATATAAGCGAGTTACTCCACAGTTATATCCTTTAAAGTTAGTAGAAAATAAGCTTATTTTATTAATCTGTTAACTATTATAAGGATTTAATTATAAGTAACTCCTGTAACAGGGTCCCTAGATTTTAAAATCCCTGTAACGAAATTAAGTAAAATTAAACTTTATAACACTTATAATATAAGGAGTGGTTTAAAAAGCCTATAAGGCTTATAACACCAGTTCTGTTTCTAATAACAGATATTATAGTTATTAACCACTTCCTTAACTAGCTTTTTTATTCCTGGGAAAGCGTACGCTTACTAAGCTTATATAAAAGTCTTAGTTTAACCTATATATCCTTTAAGTTAAGACTTATAAACTTATTAAATATACTCCTTCCGTTTACCTAAGTTATAAATGTACAGTTTCTCTTAATATTAAAGCCTTACTTCTGGTTTAAACGTGCCGTTTACACCTTTTAACAGCTGTTTTAACTAATAACTAGTTTTATTATAATTTAAATACTTTAAGCACTCCTTCTTATAATCCTACATATACCTTAAGAAGTTTTTTAAAAGGCATTTATACTTACAGGTTCCTTCTATTAACCTTTTTACTTAAAAGTCCTGTTATTACTAATAAATATTATACTCTGTTTATAAGTTTATATAAATCTTAATAGTTTATTTTAGCATTTAATTATCTAACATTTACAGCGTATACTTTAATATACTGTTCTTAGCTTTATTAAATATAGTAATAAGGATTAGGACTAGGTTGGTATCCTTATAATCCTGTCTCTAATTAAGAGTATTAGCTTACCTATTATCTTTTCCTTTAATATAATAAATTTAAAAGTAAAACGGGACTATTAATTTTACCTATTGTGTTTACTATAAATTAAGTTCCTTTATTAAGAAATACTAAAGGTTATTATAATCTGAAAAGACCTAAATTAGTTCTTCCATACCACTTAAATATAATACCTATTTAGTAAAACATTAAATAATTACTATTAATTCCTTATTATAAATTAAATATTATAAGGTTAGGCTGTGGATTCCTTTTAATAAAAAGGTAATTAAGTGGCGTTTCTTATTATCCTGGACTTAACTAAGTTCTCTACTAATTACGAATTTTAAAGAGTCCGTCTTAACTTAAAAAGGCTTTAAGAAATCAGGAAAGGCCAGGATTAATATTATAATAAAGGTGTACTTAAGGTCCTTAAACACCTTTTACTATCTATCAGTCCACTTAAACAGTTTACCCTCTTTTATAAGCTTATATAATAGTTTTACAATCCTTATAAAGTACTTAATAAAATACTAATAAAAGTTTATAAAGCTAATAAAAGCTTATAATTCTTTTTAGTTCTTTAAAGTAAGTTAGTCTCTAACTGCCTTTATCTTCTCTAATTACATTTTAAGCTTTCTAAAGGTTACTTTAAACTTTAAATAGTTTAGTTCTTAAATATAAAAGTAGCTCTTCTTTAAGTTTACTATTAGCTTCACCTTTTTAAAAGCTGTTAAAACCTGTTATATATACTTTTAATGTTCTTTTAAAGTTTCAGAATAGATTAAAACGTCGTTTAAATATATAAAGATAAACTTATTAAGGAAGGGGCAGAGAACACTGTTAATAAGACCTTAGAAAGTTATAAAGGTGTTTATTAATCCTATTAACATAACACAGTATTAGTAATACTTATTATAAGTTTAAAAGGCCGTCTTATATTCGTCCTCTTCCTTCACTTTAATATAGTTAAATCCTATAGGGAAATTAAAGCTGGAGAATTAATTTACTTTAATAATCCGTTTTTACATTTCTGTAATAAGTAGCAGTAAGTAACGATTTTTAATTATATCCTTATTTAACATTTGGTAATTAATAACTATATATAGCTTACCATCTCCCTTTCTTAGGATAAACAGCACTGGGTACCCTATTAGGGACTAGGACTTTATAATAAACCCGTTTTTCAGGTTTTTATTAACATACTCCCTTAAAACTTTAACCTGTTAAGGGTTTAAATAATAAAGCTAAAAGCTGTAAAGCTTCGCTCCTAACTTTAACTTAATTTCATGGCCCTATAATCTGTAATCTAGTAGTTACAGTATCTTTTTTCAAAACAGGATAAATTTCCTATACTTCACTAATACCTTAAATAAGTTAACTTCCTTATTTATCTATAGATCAGCTTTTAACTTCTTTTTACCTTTTAAATCGTTATTTAAGTAATACAGTAGACCTTCTAATCCTTTAACCGTTTTAGTAAACCTAACTTAAACTGTACTTAGTTTTAAGGGTTTAATGTACTTTTAAGTGCTTTATACATCTTTAAAACGGTTTAATACCTTCTTAACTTTCTCTAAACAGTAATTACAGTTAAGGGACTTATTAAAGGTAAGGTGGCCACTCCTTTAGTTAATTATAAGGTTATACTTTTCCAGCTAAGGTAAACTTAGGATTATATCGTAACCTGTAACTAATGTAACGTTAAAGTCCACTTATTATTTGTCCTTATCTATTTTAATTAAAAGTGGTAAATAGTAGGTAACTTTACTGTTATTATACTAATATAGGCCTCCTTCTCTATTCCTAATAAGAATAACCTTTTTATACTTTTTATTAGGGAGTTTCCTTTAGTTAACTAATAAGGGGTATATTAGGTTAGAAGTACTCCTGTTATTAATTACTGCTTTTACCTTAAACAGCCTCTTTTTTCCATCTGTTATATTAACACTAATAAAATAATACTTATACTCCTTTAATATCTAAGTTATAATAACTATCTGTCCTTAAGGTCTTATTTAGCTTAACCTTTAAGTACCTCTTCTTCTTCTTAAGGTTTTTACTAACTAGTAAACTACTGGTTTCCAGCTCTTTTACAGAGCCTGTAACCTTTTCCTAATTCCTTCTGGAAAAACAGGCAGTTTTAATAAACTTAGTAATTAACCTTTCTTAGGTTTTCACACCTTAACGTCCAGTTAACTTTAAACAGTGTAATGTTTTTAAAGTCCTTAATAAGTTAATAATACGCTTTACGGGACTAGATTATAATAATATCTTTTTACTCTTAGATCCGTTAATAGTCCTCTTACTTTTACTATTCTCTAGCTTTTCTATTAAAGTATAGTAAACACGTTATAATTAAGCAGTTATTAAGTACCCCTTCTTGCTAACACATAGTGGGGGCTTAGTTAACCATAGTGACCTTTTATCTGTTACCAGATTCTCTTATTAGGGAGTAGGAAACCTAGTAATAAGCTAGTTCCAACTTTATCCTTATAACAGTATAGTCTTGTTTTTACGTGCTAGGGAAGTGGTTATAAAGGGCCTTAAATCCACTATATTAGTTAAAGGTGTAGTTATTATATATATAGTTAATCTACAGTATATCCTTATAGTTAGGGTAGTTAATGTTAACTGCAGGCGTTACGGTTATAGAGTACAGAACGGGGGAAGTGGCACTTTATTCTTTTTCTTCTTCTACTTACCTCCATGTGTGTTATTTCTCCCAAACCTCCTTTTAAAACTTAGGTAGTAATAACCTAACTTATTCTTTTATAAAGTGTCCCTTTTTAATAAGTTAATATTTAAGCTAATTAGTAAAGCGAACTTTATTACAGAGTTATAACTTAATCTCTACTACTCTGTCTTTAAACGTCACAGTAAGGCCTTTAACTTACAGGTCCTCCACTTTATCTACTAACTTTTAATGTTTTTCCTTCAGTTTCTAAACTCTTTACTAGTATACTTACTTCGTGCCTTCTCAGGGGACCTTTAAGGTACTAATCTAAAGCACACTAGCTTTAATATAAGGTAACTATCTAAGCTGTCCTTCTTCTAAGGAGGTAAGGGTGCTAATCCACTTAACTGTGACGACCCTGCAGGCCGTCACTTGGGCCGGAGCGGCCCGACGAATCCCCCGCACAAGGAACAGTGCAGGAAGACAGTACACACGGTACTGCGCACTGGGCCAGGGGTGCAAAGACCCGAAGCCCCTACGACCAACCAGCAGTTGCTCAGTCTTGGCAGGAGTGCTCACCTACTAAGCGTCTGTGAGACCTCTGAGTAAGGAGTGCTTAGTAGCAGGTTACTCAGTTCCTTACTGAGTAACAGACCACTAAGTAAGGTACGAGGTACCTCCGGCTGGTTAGTATAGATAGTCATAGTTGTACCCATAACCACTGTGAGGGACTCTAGTTCCTCACGCTAGTATTTAATTGTTCATTTATATCCTACTGTTCAGACTCATCTCTGTGTATTATAGTGACAGCGACTTACAGTGACATTAAACCCCCCGTCTAGGAGTGTTAGCTTAACAAGCTGTCTTCAGAACGCCCTTTACCTGTTGGCGTCCTGCCATACGTTCTGTCTTAACCCACGCCAGTCCTCTTAAGGCCTGTGTCGGGTGCAGGTTGTAATATTAACGTGTTTAAAATGTTTAAAAGTCTTAAGGGGTATTATTAAAAAGAACTTCCGTTTTTCCAGTTTAACTCTCTTAACTTATTCTCTTTCACCTTCTAAAGCTTACTTTACCGTTTAAGTGGCCTAAAGGGCTAATTCTTTAACTCCCTTTACTATCCTAATAACTTTTAAGTTAAAGTCCTTTCTAGACTTCTTTAATTCCTAAACTTATAAGGTAAGGTTTTTAAAGCCTGTAACAGTTAACTAGAACATTTTTTCCTAAAGTTAATCTTTTATAACCTGCACCTTTAATAGTTTTAAGTTTCCACCTTAAAGTCAGTTTACTATAACCTGTACCTTTATAACTAACTCTTTTAAAACACCCTTAAGGACTGGGTATATTACGTTTTAAGGTTCTTCCTCTTCTTCCTTATCTCCTAAGTTACACTTATCTATCTAAATACAGTCTTCTTCATTACCTGCCATCTTAACATAGATATCTCTTAAGTTAAACTTAATGTACTTTCCTCCCTTTAAAACTAGCTTTTAACTAACTTATTTTAACAACAGGTATTACTATACTATATAACCTTTCTTATTATAGTTAAAGCATTAAACCTAAAATAGGTCCTTAAACTGCTTTTATTACTGCTGTTATTAAAGTTTATCACAGTTAGGTTAGTTTTAACAGTTTACTATACTAATATTTATTAGCCTAGGGTAATAACCTGTTACGGTTAACTAATTCCCCTTCTTTAATTTACTTAACTGGTAAGGGGTCTGTTCCTTCTAGTAATTCTTCTAATAGTAATAATTATAATACCAGTTATCAACCTTAATAATTATCTTAACTAACTCTTAAAGGTAATCTGGGCGGTCTTCCTAGTAAAGATCTCTAATAACGTGCTCTTTTAAACCACTCCAGAACAGCATTATTAAAGCCTCTTAGCTAAGCTTAGTCTTTATTACTTCTAATTTAAAGCGTGTAAAGAACTTAAGGATTAAAGACATCTGTTTTAAGGCTATAAGGCGCTGTTTAGCCCACTTAAGGGCATTTAGTTCTTTAAACTTAATCCGGAGTTAATTAATAAAAACGTTAAAATTGTTAAAAAAGGCTTAAGTCTTAAGAGCCTCCTTTTATACTCTGTTTATAAAGAGGTTATTAATTATCTTCACGTAGGGTTTATATTAATAAACGGTTACTTTATCTAATAAGGCTCTAATAAACCTAACCTTTCCTTCTTCTTTAAAGAACTGCTTATCATAATAGGTGATATAACTTTAAAGTTAAGCTATCTAAAACTCTAGCTATGTAAAGTCTCCCTTAAAGCGTAATAATAAGAGGAGCTTTACTCATTTCTTCTATAAGCCTTTAAAGTTATTATTCTTTAGCTTAATAGCGTTAAGTTAGGCTTAAAGTTTCTTAATAAGACTAATACGGCTTTTAATGTCTCTAGGGAAGGTTTTATTAAGTTCTTTAACCAATCCTTACTGGTTAAGGTTTAAGTCTTTAAGGCGTGCAGCTAACTTATTAATAATAGGGAGTTAAGGCTAAGCTTACGCCTCCTTGATCTCCTTACCTTTTGTAAAGGCTGATATGTTAATAATAAGAGAGAGGTAGTATCTAGGAGTTTAATAAACAGCATTTAAAACTAAGACGCTAATATCATATTATAACCTACACCTAGCACAGGCCTTAAGAGGACTAGTGTAAGTTAAGACAGAACGTATAACAGGACGTTAATAGGTAAGGGGCGTTTTAAAAATAGCTTATTAAGCTAACACTCTTAAATGGGGGTTTAATGTTATTATAGGTCGCTGTTATTATAATACACAGAGGTGAGTCTAAACAGTAGGATATAAATGAATAATTAAATATTAGTGTAAGGAACTAGAGTCCTTTATAATGGTTATAGGTATAACTATAGCTATCTATACTAACTAGCTAGGTGGTACTTTGTACCTTTGATCACTGTGCTCACTTAATACGAGGAGTGATCAGAGTGATCAGAATGCCTCTAATCACTGTGATCACCGTGTTCTTAGTGAGATCAGAGTGATCACTTAACGATTAGTCGTAGGGGCTTCGGGTCTTTGCACCCCTGGCCCAGTGCGCAGTACCGTGCGTACTGTTTCTCTGCACTGTTCCTTCCTTCTGTGGGGAATCCGTCGGGTCGCTCCGGCCCAAGTGACGGCCTGCAGGGTCGTCACACGTACCGGCCCAAGTGACGGCCTAGGGTCGTCACACGCGCTTATTGTTTCATGAATCGGTCCTGCTGAGTTATTAAAACTCGTCAGTTAGATCTCAAGGTTGTGCTATATTTGTGGCTCCGTGGTATGTCTGAAGCCTTGCAGAAGTCCATTATAGGGCTGATTGGTGGGATGTAGGATAGAAATGGTGTTAGTGGTGTGTTTATCAGCGACCTTCGAAAGCCTTTGCTGTATGATGCCGATTTTCCCTTAAACTCAATGATAGTTACCATCTGAAGTTTGGAACTTGAGCCTAGTGTTCCCGCCATACTTCCCGATATTATATTGACTAAACTCGTCGATTTCTGCTAACCTACTTCGTGTTCCTTAGACAATGCCCGCGACATGGTTAATTATTAAATATTATTAAGGGCGTGTGGCTTAATCAGTTGGTAGAGTTTTTGCTCAGTATACTTTCTTGTATGCGAAAGGTCCTGAATTTGATTCCCAGCTTGTCTCAGATACGCGGTTTATGACGAGTTATGATCGGTGGATTAGTGATTTCATTTTGCTTGTCTTTTTTTTTTTTAGCCCCGTTTGTACTTTGGTAATTGAGTGACGGGATGGGGAAGTGGTGGGGTGGGCCTGAAAGAGGTTCCATGCCGAGAGAGACGGTCTAACCTGTGGTGCATTCAATATTGACGTATGCGTCATTGAGTGGCGTATCTACACATCTCTAACCATCTCAAGTCGCATCACTTACGTCGCTCGATGACTGAGCGTTTTCCCGTCTAACAAGTGTCCGCTCGAATGCCTCGGCGTAAGCAGCCCACCAGTCTAGCCGGACCCATTCAACGTGAAGCACGTCACCTTGGTCTTTTTCGGAAGAGAAGTCATCGCCCAAGTCTTCAAGGACGTCGATGCACGTCTTGATGGCCCATCTCTCGCCCGGGTCCTTCTTGAGTCCGCTTGTAATTATCTGGCTCAACTTCCGGGGCAGCACCGAGCTCCCATCATCGACCGATTTTGACCCCGACCCCGCCTGCTTCAGCACATGCTCCGGCGGCGGCTCCTGGCAGAGCTTCTGCCGCTTGCAGAGGATCTTGCAGGTCGCGACCGCGAAGGCGAAGATATCGGCTGCCGGGCTCCAGGTACGCGAGGATAAGATTTCCGGGGCGTGGAAGTCTCTAGCTTTGACGCTGGCTTTGAAGATGCCGGTGTCAGCGGCGTGCTGTCCTTCGCCGATATCTGCTACCCTGGCCGAAATCTCGGTGGAGTAGTCCTGTGGCTGATCTGGAAAGACCTTTTTGGTGACGAGAATGTTGTTGAGGTGAAGGTCCCTGTCTTTTTCATCAGTGCGTCGTCGACCGCTGGTAGTTCTCCATCTGACCTACCTGTGGATGACACCATGTTTATGCAGTGTATGGATACCGTTCGCAATGCCAGAGAGCATGTCCAAGATGAGGATCCATGATTCTTGAAATGTACGTTTCGGGAGCTCTTCGCAGAGAAAATCACTTATGTTTCCCAAGTTTGCGCACTCGGACACAAGGACGAATTTACTGGCCTCATCCGTCGAAGTTTCGAGACTGCGCGAGGGGGTGCCTAGGCCGGAGACAGTTGATATGCCAAAGAATGCAACACATCCAGCACTGCTACCGCCCAGACTGGTGTAGGTCAAGTCCAGCTATTACCTTATCAGCAGGGAAGGAATCATACAGAGTTCAAGAGACATACTTCTCGAGCAAACTTCATGCTCATACCTTTCGTGTTAAGCTCCTTGAGCGCCACGTCAACTGTCTGTCCACGCAGTGACGTGGCCAAAACGCTGTCTGGTCTCGTCCATTCTGCTCGATACACCTTTCCATTTCGGCCCTCGCCGAGAAATGAGTCGGGGCAGACGGTAATCTGGTCGCTGGGAATGTACCGAAGCGAGTGAGCAAATTTTGTTTTATAGTAGTCCGTTCCTAGCAAATCTTGCATGGTAGAGTCTACAAGACGACCCGCAGCATGGTCCTCGACTAGGTTACGGAAGTATCTTTGTGCAATTTGTTGGTCTTGGAACTTCCGCCGACTGCGATATCGGAGGCCCGGTATCGTCTGAAGGAGGTTCAGCTGCTTGCCCTGGGCGTCCCAGCTGAGGCAGCAATCGTTCTGGGATCGTTAAGCAGTTAGGTGTGTACAAATGATGAGCAGGACATGGCGTTCAGGCTTACCCATAAGCTCCAAAACTCCTTGATCTTGGCGAAGAAGTCCGTATCTTCGACAGGATGTATGGCGAACAAAACCTCTCCGTCGCAGAAATGGTCTGGGAAGTACCAGTCGTTGCGTAGGCAGTACTGATAGACTTCATCTTCTGTATACAGAAGATGAGCTCCCATGGCGGTCTGGAAAGCCGGCCTCCAGACTACCCAGCGCAGCTTGTTGAGATTGTCCCTGTCCATGAAAGGCACAGAATAGTCGACTCCGGATTGTTCTAGCCTCTCACGGGGAACTTCACGCAAGTCCGCATATAGCAGCATGCAGACGTTCTCCAACACGCCCTTTACTGCCTGCTCCGAGTAAAGGGTTCTGAGCGCGTGTTTCAGCCACGCATTTGTGGGGTTTCTGCTTTCATCCCTCGGCTCTCCCGGCGGCCAGCTCTCTGCTGCTATATTCTTCGGGTGCAGAGAGAATCCCTCGCCAATTTTCTGCGGTGAAAGACCGCCATTGGCATCGCTTTCGCCATCGGTGTCTTCGATCGGCTGAACCGGGCGCACTGTCCACTGTTCCAACAGTGCAGGATGAGTAGCGACATGACTCTCGATGTCTTGAAAATTCCCAGCTCTCTCCTGGCGTTGCTGGAATGTGTAAACTGACTTGAAAATATCGTAGGTTCCTCCCGGACGCGTCAACGACGGTGGATCCCAGTAAAGATGGCCCATTTGGAACATCCAAGACACGATACTCCAGGCCTCTCTGTCGTCTGGATAAATGCCTGCTTCTATCGAATCGATCGAGTGTTGGGTAAACACCTCCGGGAAGTCCGGGTTTGCTGCCTTCAGAGCATCTGAACGAAACTGACTGTCCGCAAGGAGACCCTGGTGAGCTAGAAAATGCAAAAACTCTCTGTATGCGAGGCCATGGTCACCATTATAATCCTCGGCCACGTTCTCGCTGTTCAGATCATCCCTGAGACATCGGTACACAAGGCTCGTCCAGTTCCATGCTCGAAAGACGATTTCATCAGGATCTGACGCTAGAGGGGTAGTTATCTCCAAGTCGGCGATGCGAGCGACCTGCGATAGCAGAATCTTTTCTAGTGGCGCTAGGGGAATCTTGAGTACCGGACCAGCCATTGTTAAGAGGTATCGCTTAGAAATCTAGACAATGTCACTCTCTACGTTCTCAAGGGGAGAGTTAGGGGTAGGAGTTGAATTGGGTGTGAGACGCGGGACTGTTCATGGGGCAGGCCAGTGGCTTCACCTGAACGGTGACACGCAGGAAAATCAATTCTACTAATAATCCGTTCGGTCTCAAGTAGCAAAGTCTGGATTCCTCAGGCCAAGCCTCCTTTTCAGAGGAGCTAGGCTCAATGAGGTGACCCGAAGCGATGTTCATGATTGCGGCTAGCTAAAATATATGATAGGTCGGCTCTCCACCAATGTTAGTCACAGTTGCCGCCCAGTCTGGATGGTAAGTTCTGGGTGGCTGACAAGACGGTAACCATTTCTGCCAGGACAAACGAGGCATATTGATTCGCCAGTTGTTCCGAAATGTGCATAAGTAGCAGAAAACCTTTTAATCGCGCAGGTCGTACGTCTCATCACGCAGCCCTCACGCAGACTTTGCGCTCCTAGCAGGAAGTCGAGAAGCGACGCCGAGGGATGAAAAAGCTCAGCTTGATCATCTGTCAATAATTTTCCATTTTACCTTATCTTTAAGCAGGGTGCTATTTGCGATTTACGATCACAGAGCCTCGTATACCCGAAGTTGAAAGCCGACGCTACCTCACACACCAAGCAATGCCAGCAGAGTTGGTACTAGCCGGATTGGAGACGGCGAAGACGGGCACTCAGATCTTGGTATATATCATCAGGACAGTTCAAAATGTCCGACGGCTTAAGAAGGAGTGCGAAAAGGTAGGAGAACTTGCCCAACTTCTGCAGAACATCCTAGACAGCAACAAGGAAGCACTGAAGAGCTCAAGCACGGAAAAGAAGCTCCAGGCACACCTTCGAGATGTTGCGACGTTTGTGGCCAATTGCACCAAGGACTATTCGCTGCTAGGAAGAGCATGGGAGGTAATGTGGGATCAGAAGCTTCCGAAATTGCTTGCGGGCTTGAAAGATTGGATCCTCTATTTCCTGATGGACACCATGGTAAGCTTTAGTCAACATCATGATGACAGCCCCTAGCTGACTTTGTACGCCTAGAGTCGGGGGATCACGATAGGCGAGAAGCTCGTTGATGGGCAAGAGACAATTATCTCGAGACTCACTATTGTGGATGACATCAGCAGCCATCTCAGTTCGCTGGACAAAGGCCTTAGAGGCCAAGAAAAAGCTTTCAGCGCTATTATGGACGAGAAACTGCAGATTTTGTCCAAGAAGTCCGCAACTTGGAGGGCTGATTTTCAGTCAAACGATGCCCGACTGAAGGCATCCCAAGACAGCAGTGGCGATCTCTCTGGGACGCTCGACGGCCAAAAGGTTGTCTTATATCCGATCAGCAGCAATCAGAGAGATAGTCGCGTCGGCCCTCGCCATGTTACGCTGTACTCGAAGCTCTCGGCCAATACCTCGGTGCATTCATTCTACGGCCTCGCAGATAGGAATGGGCAACTCTATGCTGTAATGCAAGACCTGAGGACCGCAAAGTCTCTCGGGTTGTGTCTTACAGATCCCCAATTCAGCGACACGAGGGACAGGCTGCGTGTTGCATATGATGTTGCGCAGACGATGGCTTATCTACACTCGGTGGAGATTCTGGTCAGGTCGCTGTCGGACCAGAACGTCGTGTTGACTAGGGATAATGGGGAATGGAAGCCGGTCCTGATGAAGCTGGATCAAGCTAGACTGGTAAGTTCTACAGCTTTGATGGAGACAACCCGGCTGACCAGCGAAGTTTCTCGAGGATACAACTTCTGCGGAAGTAGACATTCGGTATGAAGCCCCAGAATATAGCGTATCCCACAGGCACAGCCCGGAGACGGATACCTGGAGGTATGTTTAAGCGAGTTGCGGTGTAGAGTTTCTTTACTGATGTAAGGCCGGCAGCTTTGGAGTTCTGCTGTGGGAGTGTATAGAGCAGAAATTCCCATTCGGACTTGCAGAACCGGTGCTTATCGACGCGGCAGACCGGCAGCCCAAGCCAGCCGACGGTGCGGATACACCTGATCGGCAGGCTGATTTGGTGCACCGCGCGCTAGAAAAGCACGATCTCCCCTGGCTCCGTGGAGATAGCTCGGTGGCACCGCCAATCTTGGCCCTCATCAGGAGCTGCTGCCATCTTACGCCAGCTATCAGACCGTCAATGGCATTTGTAGCACGCTCACTCTGGCTGCTTCTCAGCGGCGGCAATGTCTTAATCGCAACGCCGGAACAGGACCGTAAGGAGACCAAGGCAAGAGTCCATGATATTCTGAAACTGGCCGAGAAAAACGTCGAAGACCAGCATCAGACTTTATGTGTCGAAATGCAGGACGCAGAGTTTCTCCAAAGCCTTGCGGATGATGGAGATCCGGTTGCCTCAGCTCTGTTAGGTTCCTCCATCTGGATGGGCTTAATTGACTACGGCGTTGCTAGCGACGGTGACCCGATATCTCTGGAACCAGCAGACATTTCTCTAGGTGGGTAAGCCGCGGATGCCGCGAAGTAGTTGGCAGGAAACTAACATGCAATAGAGAGGAAGGCGGGTTCAGCGCTACCATACCTGGAATTCGCGGCAAAAGGTGGCGTTAGGTGGGCATTGAAGGATATTGCGAATATCCACATCAAGCTTGGGCGAATGTTTAAAGCTCAGAGGGACAGTACGAAAGGCTTGTATCAAGTGAGGTCTTAAAAGGCAGCACACGGCGCGGAGTAGGCAGCTTGTGGAGACATGATGCCAGGGCCGATGTGACCTCGAGTGAAAGCACCGCGGGCCGGGGGGACGTTATAGCTGACCCGGGAGACAGGAAGCAGAGCTAGCTTCGAGTACGCAGTATGGGTGTTATTTAACCCTAAAATCGACGACCCCATGTTCATAGTAAGGTGATTTTTCGCCAGCTTTGATCAGTCCAGATCAGTCCCGGCTCAGCTTCGGCTAATGTCTGCCCATTGAGCAGTACAGCCTTGGGAGAGGGTGCAGTTTTTACCAAAGAGCCCAAGAAGTGGTCTCCGTGTAAGCAGGGGCTTAAAACTGGGACATTAAAATCCGCAATAGCCACCACCCAAAACTTGGTAGACAATCTGTCCATCTTTCCGTTTGGGAATGCTTGTATATATTACTAGTCGTTGACACCGGCAATGTTCATAAGGTACCTTGCTTGTTGCCGTCGTTAGGAGATGAAGGGTGTGTGTTGTGCTGTGTTGTGCGTTGAGACCGTTAGTGCTCGTCAAATCGTTATATCTAGAAAACAGCCCAGTGCGAACCCTTCCCCTGCTGCCCCTTTCCAACAAAGTATTATTCCCGGCTTCCCCTGGTACACGCTAAAAGCCCCCCCTCACTTCATCGGAGGCCCCGTCCACCACCCAGAGCACCGATACACGCGCCAAGATTTTACCGCAAACTTCAGCACCGCCGACCCATCTCCACAAATGTATCCATAGCTTCCACTCCCCTCGGAGCACTGAGCATTGCTGTAGTACTCGATACAACACGAGTTGGACCCGGCAAAGGGCACGTTGAGGACCCAGCCGACCACGCCCGAGGACGTCGGTGTGGGGATGCTGGTTGTTGAGGTCGCCGTGCGTGCCGAAGTACGAGTTGAGGTGGTCTTGGGTGGTGGTTCCGGCATTGGTGTTATTGACGGCACGGGGACGCCCTCCGCTTCCGGGCCTGAGCACTTGATAACGTTGAGGCAGGTCCGAATGGAACAGCCCGCGGCAAAGCCGCATATCTCACCTTTCTGGCAGTCCGCGTTGGTGGTGCAGTCGTCGGTGAGCTGGTCTGCGCAACCTGTATCGGCTATAGGGCAGAAGTGAGTATCCGAACCGATGCTTCTGGCACATATACATCTGGTTTTGCTGTATCCTTGGAGATTGCACTGTCTTACCCCGTCACATTTGGTGCTGGAGCACACTCTATTCTCGCATACCGCTCCGCTGGGGCACTGAGACACTGTCAGAATGCTTCCATCTCGACGCTGAACTCGAACTGAGCATCTCACCTTATTCTTACATGCTCCACAGTTCTTCAAATCCGTCACGAGGTCCGCGCCTCCGCAATCCCCACCACAGATGGCATCCTTGATATCATCTTCCAGATTCGACGGATGACTTGGGAGCACGGATTCTACAAACGCATTCTTGATGGCCTCGCACAAAAAGGCGCTGCCAAACACGGCCGCAAGCCGCACTCCGGGGTGCTTGACTTTGACCTTGCGCGCCAGCCGGCGAATTTTTCTTGAGCACGACGTCGTGAAGGGCTTGAGGATAGGTTTGACCCACATCTCGATCTTTTTTTTCTATGCTTCTAACATGTCGGCGAGCTAGTCGAACGCGAGCTTCAGCCCCTCCATACACAGCGTGTCCTCGATGTCATCGATGAAGTCGGAACCGGGGATGAGGATGTCGAGCGCGTCGGCGTCGCCTTTAGCGAAGTCTTTGATCTTGTCCTCGACATAGTCGATGACTGCCTTCTCGAGCCCCTTGGTGTCGATTCCGGCGTAGACGTGTCTGATGGGGTCTTGGAGCGTGTTGCGGCCGTGGAGGGGGCGTGGGGAGTATGGCGTGAGTCTGGAACCTGCCCTGTTTTCCGTGGCGGCAGCCATCGATGGAAAAATGGTGAAAAGAACCACGAGGGGCGTCGCAATCCAGATCCTAGTGCAGAGGCGTCTACAAGACACTCGCCGCGCAGCCCCTGACTCGGCTTCAAATTGACGGCACGTGTCGCCGTATACCAGCGGTTCCATGGTGTCGCCGTCGATAGCCACGTTGAACTCGCATTCTGGAAGCTCTATGCCGCGCTTGTAATAGAATTTCTCGTTCTACTGCCTGTATGTGAAGCGGGAGGTGTACTTCGACGCCCCTGGACAGGTGATGCCGTTACTGCAGCTGATGTTATTGTCCGAGTTGCTGCAGACGACGGTTGGAAAATCCTGGAGGATACCGCCGTCCGGCCCGGTACAGGTGTACGAGAAGGCAAAAGTGCCGTCGCCGCAAGATTGGAATATACCGCTGGCTTCGGCTATCAATGCGAGTCAGATCAACAATGTAGATAAATTGCTTGCGCCGTGGTGGCAATGTGCGTTTGGTGACCTGGTTACCGAGCCCCAATGCTACCAAACCCATTCCGCTCATTTTCAATTGCTTTCGCTCGTGGCGTGACGTTCTTCCAGCTGGGGCAGAAGGTGATTTCGAGTCGTGGTCGATCCACCCCCAGCACTTGTGTAGGTGGCGTGACAGTCAACACCAATGAAAACCACAGCTGAAAGCCACCCGAATTTTAAACCACTGGCAGCGCTGCTGTAGGTTACAAGCGACTCTTCAGGACCCACTTTTTTCACTTTTTTATTTTTAAAAGCGTGCGTGCATGCGTTTTGAGGCCTGAGAGTGAGAGGAAGGTCGATAGCAAAGTTTCATTCATCGATATCTCAATGCGCGTGCGATGCACGCATCTTACGATGTGTGTGACGGCTCCATCGCTCGCTCACGTGCTGGATCACGTGCATGACTCCGTCACGTGCAAGCCCTGACCCCGCCATGCCCCACCATCTGGCTGGGTTTGCAGCTTCCTTTCCTTCATTAAACGGATACCCTAGGCCCCTTTGGTTGTCCGTTCCAAACGCCGGCAATTAATGCAGGCCCTAGCATTTACCAACATAATGCTCGAAAACTTTAACACCTCCAGTACTGCAATTCCACATCTTATTTCAATGCAGGATTCGTTTACTGGTATTCCAAAACATGCGCTCGTTTAGTTCATTTTACGATTAAATTTTCAGCTTTACAACCTCCAGCCACGCGGCCTACAGGCCACTGCAAACACCTCCATCATTGTGTATATTATAATAATGAAGGTAGGTAGTCGGTCGCCGAAAGGCGCTTCCCCAAGGCCTTAGATAGCTTTGCAATCCATTCTCTATAACTATTACCACTAATATAAGATAGCTATGAAGTCCTTATTCTTAAAATATGGCTATTAACGCCTTAGCACTCTGGAACCAGCATTATAGTCAGATTTCTACTTATCTTGGCGAATATGCAGTAGCGATTTTAAGCTCTTAACCCTTAGCAGCCCTTCTTAAGGCCTCTATTACAACCTGCACCCGACACAGGCCTCGAGAGGACTGGCGCAGGTTAAGACAGAACGTATGGCAGGACGCCAACAGGTAAGGGGCGTTCCGAAGACGGCTTATTAAGCTAGCACTCTTAGACAGGGGGTTTAATGTCACTATAAGTCGTTATCACTATAATGCACAGAGGTGAGTCTGAACAGTAAGACATAAATAAACAATTAAATACTAGCGTAAGGAACTAAAGTCCCTTATGGTAGTTATAAGCATAACTATAGTTATCTATACTAACTAACTGGGAGGTACTTTATACCTTACTTATAGTGTTACGGGTGCTTATTATATAAGCACTTTACACTACATAAGCGTTCTGCTCGTAAGGTTTCTCCTACTTATAATACAAGCACTTAACATGCTATAAGCAGCACCTCACTGGTCGTAAGGGCTTCAGGTCTTTACACCCCTGGCCCAGTATGCCTAAGTAGTGTGCACCGTCTCCTTACACTGTTCCTTCTACAGGGGATTCATCGGGCTACCCTAGCCTAAGTGACAGCCTATAAGGTTGTTACACAATTCCCCCTCTTTAACGTTCTTTTCCTATAAAGAACTTAAAAGGTAAGCTTCTCCTTTCACCATTTCACTATGTAATAAGTGTCTAGCTCTTAAATCTTAAAACAGGAACAAGGTAAAAGTATTAACCGCTGTCTAAACTTTACAGCTTATATATACGCGTTTAATAGTAAAATGTCCCCTTATTCTTTTTACAAGTCTACTAACCTTCCGCTTATCTGTTAGGTTTTAAACCAGTTTAATAGTTACAATTACTGTTTAAAGAGGCACTGGCCTTCCTAATGTAACGCTTTTAATGTTAGTAAGGTGAAGTTAAAGGCTTTTCTTATTAAAAAGCAGAGTCTTAACTTACAAATTAAGTCTGCTACTTAGCAGCTTTATAAGGCCACTGCTAAGCTTTAAAAGGCGTTAACTCGCTTAACGCGCCTTTATAAGTAACAGTCCCGTCTTAAAGACCAGGTTATAAAAGCGTTTAGTTATAAAGCGGAGTTATTAGAGTTCTAAGAAAGTAAAAAGGCTAGGTTAAACGCCCCTCCTAATAACGTAGAATCTTTTAACTAGGGGAACTTTCTAACAGGGTCTTTATAATAGGTAATCACTTTATAATTTAGTTTATAACTGTCTTTTTTAATAAAAGGTTATAAGCTTAACTTCCTATAAGAGTTTTAGCGATTTTTCCTTTTACTAACTTCTTTCCCTATTAATATTTGTTTTTGTGTGGAGCTTATTAAGGGCTCTAAAGGCCTAACCTCCTTATTAAGTCTAAGGTCCTTACAACCCTGGCTAAGGTTTTAATAAACGTCTTTCTATACCTATTAAGAAGTTTCTTACCGCTTTTTAAGCTCTAAATCCTATAATAATCTTACTCTTTAATATAGTAATTTAAATATCAGATCTTATCTTATTTCTAGTTCTTATTATTAGCTTTAATTAGTTTAGATTCTTTTAATAAAACTCTGTAACTAGGTCTAGGCACTTAAAGTTCTTAACTAGTTCTTATAAGTTATTTTCAAGGCCGTAATCTAGCCACTTAATAAGATACTTAAACGTATTCTTTCCCCTTTATAAATCTATAACTTCCTTAACGTTATACTTATCTTTATTAATATTAATCTTAATCTTCTTTTCCAGAGGAACTCCTTTTAAGGTAGGTTCTAAAAGTAAGATATAGAAAACCTTAATCCACACCTTTATACTAATAGGTAAGTTTAGTTTATAATTAAAGGTAGCGACCTTTTTCTTAATTTAAAATAGTCTGTACCTTTTAAAGTTAAGCTTTTTACTAAGTTATTTTAAATGTAAGTTTTATAAGAAAAGGTAAACGTAATCCCCCTCCTAAAAAGTCAGTCCCTTAACTTATTTACTATTATAATAAAGTCCTTTCTTAAGTATTAATTACTCAGTTTAGTATTTATTAGTAAACTTCTTTATTTATTCACGTGTAAACTTAAGTTTAACTTATAGGTAATTATATAGTTCTTATATCTAGTTTACGCAGATTATAACTTAAAAGGCGCTAATAAGCAGGCCTTAACGGAGCTTAAGCTCCTTACCGTAATTAGTGAAGAATAGTAATATACCTGTTAACTCAACTAATGTTATATTATAAGCTATCTATACTGTTAGTAACAGTTTAAGCTAATTATCTTATTTAAAGTTAATGTAAGCTTAAAGATACGTTATAAATATTTAATTAACTTACTCCATTTAACTATCCGTCTATAGGTAAAATGCTATTAAAAGCTTACTCTTCACACCTATTCTCTATATTAGTCCTTATTAAAACTTTAACACAATCAGCTTATCCTAATCCGTAACGATATTATCTAACTAAAGATATTATAAAACTACCTCTTTCTTAAAGATATAAATAAGTTACTCTACTGTTATATCCTTTAAGGTTAGCAGAAAGTAAGCCTACTTTATCAATCTATTAACCACCATAAAGATCTAATCATAAGTAACTCCTATAATAAGGTCCTTAGACTTTAAGATCCTAGTAATAAAGTTAAGCGAGATTAAACTCTATAACGCTTATAGTATAGGGAGTGGTTTAAAGAGCCCATAAAGCTTATAACGCCAATTCTGCTTATAATAACAGATATCACAGTTATTAACCACTTTTTCAACTAGTTTCTTCATTCCTAAGAAGGCGTACACTTACTAAGCTTATGCGAGAGTCTTAACTCAGCCCATATATCCCTTAAGTTAAGACTTATAAACCTGCTAAACGTACTCCTTCTGTTTATCTAAATTATAAATATACAGTTTCTCTTAATACTAAAGCCTTACTCCTAGTTTAAGTATACTGTTTACACCTTCTAATAGCTATTTTAACTAATAACCCGTTTCGTTATAATTTAAGTGTATTAGGCACTTCTTACCACAGTCTTACACGTACCCTAAAAAGTCTCCTAAATAGTACTTATACTTACAGGTTCCTTTCACTAACCTTTTTACTTGGAAGTCCTGTTATTACTAATAGATATTATACTTTATTTATAAGTTTATATAAACGTTAATAGTTTATTTTAACGTTTAGTTATCTAACATTTATAATATATATTCTAATATACTGTTCCTAACTTTATTAAATATAATAATAAGGACTAAAACTGGATTAGTATCCTTATAGTCTTATCTCCAACTAAGAGCATTAGCTTGCTTATTATCTTTTCCTTTAACGTGGTAAATCTGGAAGTAAAACAGGGCCATTAACTCTACTTACTATACTTACCGTAAGTTAAGTTCCTTTATTAGGAAGTATTAAAGGTTATTATAATCTGAAAAGACTTAAACTAATTCTTTTATACCATTTAAATATAATACCTATTTAGTAAAACACTAAATAATTACTATTAGTTCCTTATTATAAATTAGGTATTATAAGGCTAAACCGTAAATCCCTTTCAATAAGAAGGTAACTAGGTAGCGTTTCCTATCGTCCTAGACTTAGCTAAGTTCTCCACTAATTATAAACTCTAAGGAGTCTGTTTCGATTTAAAAGGGTTTTAAGAAATTAAGGAGCGTTAAGACTAGCACTGTAATAAAGGCGTGCTTAAGGTCTTTAAACGCCTTTTACTATCTACTAATCCACTTAAACGGCTTTCCTTCACTTATAAGTTTATAAAGTAGTCTTACAATTTTTACAAAGTACCTAACAAAATAGCGATAAAAGTTCGTAAAGTTAATAAAGGCTTATAACTCTTTTTAATTCTTTAGAGTAAGCCAGTCCCTAACTACCTCTATCTTCTCTAATTACATTTTAAGTTTTCCAGGGGTTATTTTAAACCCTAAATAATTCAGTTCCTAAACGTAAAAGTAGCTCTTCTTTAAATTTACTGTTAACTTCGCCTTTTTAAGAGCTGTTAAAACTTATTATATATACTTTTAGTATTCTTCTAAAGTTTCAGAATAAACTAAAACGTTATTTAAATATATAAAGACAAACTTATTAAGGAAAGGGTAAAAGACACTGTTAATAAGGCCTTAGAAAGTCGCGGGGGCGTTTATTAATCCTATTAGCATAATATAATACTGGTAATGCCTGTTATAAGTCTGAAAAGCTATTTTATACTTGTCCTCTTCCTTCACTTTAACGTAGTTAAATCCTATAGGGAAATTAAGGCTAAAAAACTAATTCGTTTTAATAATCCATTCTTATATCTCCATAATAAGTGGTAATAGGTAATAATTCTTAATTGTATCCTTATTTAACGTTCAGTAATTAATAACTATACGTAACTTACTGTCTCCCTTCCTTAAGACAAACAGTACTAAATACCCTACTAGGGATTAGGACTTTATAATAAACCTGTTTTTTAAGTTTTTATCAATATACTCCTATAGGGCCTTAACCTACTAAGGGTTTAAGTAGTAAGGCTAGAAGCTATAAAGCTTCGCTTCTAGCTTCAGCTTAATCTTATAATTCCACAATCTGTAATCTAGTAATTATAGTATCTTTTTTCTAAACAGGGTAAACTTCCTATACTCTACAGGTACCTTAAATAAGTTAACTCCTTCACTTACTTATAAATCAGCTTCTTACTTCTTTCCACCTACTAAGTTATCACTTAGGTAATATAATAGACCTTTTAATCCTTTAACTGTCTTTATAAACCTAACCTAAACTGTACTTAGTTTTAAGGGTTTAACATACTTTTAAATACTTTATACATCTTTAAAACAGTTTAATACCTTCTTAACTTTCTCCAAACAGTAATCACAGCTAAGAGACTTACTAAAGGTAAAGTGGCCACTCCTCCAGTTAATTACAGGGTTATACTTTTCCAGCTAAGGTAAACTTAGGATTATATTATACCCTATTACTAGTGTAACGTTAAAATCTACTTATTATTTATCCCCGTCCACTTTAATTAAGAGTAATAAGTAATGGGTAACTTTACTGTTATTATACTAGTACAGGCCTCCTTCTCCATTTTAAATGGGAATAACCTTTTTATATTCTTTATTAAGGAGTTTCCTTCAGTTAATTAATAAGGGGTGCACTAAGTTAGAAGTACTCCCATTATTAATCACTGCTTTTACCCTAAATAGCCTCCCTTTTCCATCTATTATATTAACACTAATAGAATAATACTTATACTCTTTTAATATCTAAGTTATAGTAATTATTTATCCTTAAAGTCTTATCTAGCCTAACCTTTAAATACCTCTCCTTCTTCTTAAAGTTTTTACTAACTAGTAAACTACTGGTTTCCAGCCCTTTTAGAAGGCCTACAGCCTTTTCCCAATTCCTTCTAGAAAAATAAACAGCTCTAGTAAACTTAGCGGTTAACCTTTCCTAAGTTCTTACGCCTTAGTGTCTAGTTAACTTCAAACGGCATAATATTCCTAAAATCCTTAATAAGTCAATAGTACGCTCTACAGGCTTAAATCACAGTAATGTCTTTTTACTTTTAAATCTGTTAATAGTCTTCCCACTTCTACTATTCCCTAGCTTTTCCGTTAAGATATAGTAAACACGTTACAATTAGGCAGTTATTAAGTACCCCTCCTCGCTAACACATAGCAGGGGCCTAGTTAACTATAGTAACCTTCCACTTATTACCAAATTCCCTTATCGGGGAGTAAGAAACTTAATAATAAGCCAGTTCTAACTCCACTCTTATAATAGTGTAATCCCGTCTTCGTGCGTTAGGGAAGTGGTTATAAAGGGCCTTAGGTCTATAATACCAGTTAAAAGCACAGTTATTATACACGTAATCAATCTATAATATATCTTTATAATTAGGGTGGTTAATATTAACTATAAGTGCTGCAGTTATGGAGTATGGAACAGGGGAAGTAATACCTTATTTTTTCTCTTCTTCCACTTACCTCTATATACGTTATTTCTCCCAAACCTCTTCCTAGAACTTAAGTAGTAATAACCCAGCTTATTCCTTTACAAAATGGTCTTCCTTAACAAGTTAGTGTTTAAGTTAGTTAGCAAAGCGAACTTTATTATAGAGTTTTAACCTAATCTTTACTACTTTATCCTTAGACATTATAATAAGACTTTTAACTTATAAGTCCTTTATCTTATTTACTAACTTTTAATATTTCTCCTTTAACTTTTAAATCCTCTACTAATATACTTACTTTATACCTTCTTAGGGGACCTTTAAGGTGCCAATCTAAAGTATACCAGCTTTAATATAAAGTAGCCATCTAAGCTGTCCTTCCTCCAGGGAGGTAAGGGTGCTAATCTACTTAGCGTGCTTAAAATATTTAAAAGTCTTAAGGGGTACTGTTAAGAAGAACTTTCATTTTTCTAATTTAATTCTTTCAGCTTATTCCCTTTTACCTTCTAAAGCTTACTTCATTACTTATATAACCTAAAGGGCTAGTTCTTCAACTCCTTTAACTATTCTAGTAAGGTTTAAATCGGAGTCCTTTCTAGACTTCCTTAATTCCTAAACTTACAAGGTAAGGTTTTTAAGGCTTATAACTACTAACTAGAACATCTTTTCTTAAAGTTAGTCTTCTATAACCTGCACTTCTAGTAACTTTAAGTTTCCACCTTAAAGTCAGTCTTTTACAACCTGCACCTTTATAGCTAACTCTTTTAAAACACCCTTAAAGATTAAGTACACTACGTCTTAGGGTTCTTCATCTTCCTCCTTATCTCCTAAATTACATTTATCTATCTAGGTATAATCTTTTTCGTTTCTTACTATCTTAATATAAACGTCTCCTAAGTTAAACCTAATATACTTTCCTCCTTTTAAGACAGGCTTTTAACTAACTTACTTTAATAACAGATATTACTATACTATATATCCTTTCTTATCACAATTAAAGCATTAGACCTGTAATAAGTCTTTAAACTGCTTCTACTACTACTATTATTAAGGCTTATCACAGTTAGGTTAGTTCTAACAGTTTACTATATTAATATCTATCAGTCTAAAGTAGTAACCTATTACAATTAACTAATTCTCCTTCTTAGGTTTACTTAACTAATAAGGGGTCCGTTCCTTCTAAAAGTTCTTCTTATAATAATAATTATAATACTAATTATCAGCTTTAATAGCCATTTTAACCAGTTCTTATAAACAGTCTAGTTAATCTTCTTAGTAAAGGTCTCCAGTAATATATTCCTTTAGGCTACTCTAAAATAACATTATTAAGGCCTCTTAACTAAGTTTAGTCTTTACTACTTCTAATTTAAAGCGTATAGAGAACTTAAGGACTAAGGACATCTACCTCAGAGCTATAAGGCGTTACTTAACCCATTAAGGGGCGTTTAGTTCTCTAAACTCAGTCTGGAGTTAGTTAATAAACACGTTAAAGTCGTTAAAAAGAGCTTAAGTCTTAAGGGCCTCCTTACACACTCTATCTACAGAGAGGTTATTAATTATCTTTACATAAGGTTTATATTAGTAAGCAGTTACTCTATCTAGTAAGGCTTTAGCAAACCTAACCTTTCTTTCTTCTTTAAAGAACTACTTATTATAATAGGTAATATAACTTTAAAGCTAAGCTATTTAAGACTCCAGTTACGTAAAGTCTCCTTTAAAGTATAATAACAGGAGGAGCTTTACCCGTTTCTTCTATAAGCCTTTAAGATCGTTATTCTCTAACTTAATAACGTTAAGTTAGGTTTAGAGTTTTTTAATAAAACCAATACAGCTTTTAATATCTTTAAAGAAGGCTTCATTAAGTTCCTTAACTAATCCTTACTAATTAAAGTTCAAGTCTTTAAAGCATATAGCTAACTTATTAATAATAGGAAGTTAAAGCTAAACTTACACCTCCTTAATCTCCTTACCTTTTCCAGAGGTTAATATATTAATAAGAGGAAGGTAATATCTAAGAGTTTAATAAATAGCATTCAAAATTAAGACGTTAATATCATATTATAACCTACACCTAATATAAGCCTTAAAAGGACTGGCGTAGGTTAAGACAGAATATATAGCAGGACGTTAACAGGTAAGGGGCGTTCTAAAGACGGCTTATTAAGCTAGTACTCTTAAACAGGGGGTTTAATATTACTATAAGTCGCTGTTACTATAATGCATAAAGGTAAGTCTAAACAGTAAAACACAAATAAACAATTAAATACTAATATAAAGAACTAGAGTCCCTTATAGTGGTTATAGGCACAACCATAACTATCTATACTAACTAACTAGGAGGTACTTCATACCTTACTCGTAATATCACAGGTGCTCGTTATACAAGCACTCTGCACCACGCAAGCGTTCTGCTCGTGAGGTTTCTCCTACTCGCGATGCGAGCACTCAGCATGCTGTAAGCAGCACCTCACTAGTCGTAAGGGCTTCGGGTCTTTGCACCCCTGGCCCAGTGCGCCTGGGCGGTGTGCACCGTCTCCTCGCACTGTTCCTTCTGCGGGGGATTCGTCGGGCCGCCCCGGCCCAAGTGACGGCCTGCAGGGTCGTCACAGCCTCTCCCTCCGCCTAGGCTTACGCCCTTGTTTACTACTACCCCATTATAAGTAATAACAGCCTCGCAGGCCTCATAAGGAATAGAGGTTCTAGCCTCCTTGTATTTGATCCCTCGACTTTTAATACTATTACTAAGTAGTAAACTTCAGGAACCCACAGGGCTGTAGTACAGCGACTATGGCTCAGAGGAAGAAGTGCAGTACTGGTCCAAGCCGGCTATAGTGCCTACAGCACTATAGGAAGCAAACAAAGGCCTGAATTACAGGGCAGTGCCACTGTAAATAGAAGTATCACAGCGAAGAGGCTCTGGAAGAATTCCAGAGCCTTCTGTAAAGTGGAACTAACTAATATAATTTACATATTTACCCTCCTCGAACTTAATACGTAACTTATAGGCGTCCTTGTCCAAGGCGGATTCAAAGAATTCTTCTTCAATAACCAGAACTTCTCTCTTACCCTAGGATCTCTGCCAGAGGTAGGTGGTTTTGACACCTCTAGGCTAGTAAAGTAGGATGTTTATCTATAGTTAGACTTTAAGCTAAGGAGGGATGTAGTTAATAGAAAGGCAGGTAGAGAAGGAAATTGGTATAATGGACTAAATCTGCTGCTGAAAGATGTGAAGAAGCCGATTTAGGTAGCAAATAATTATAGAGAGAAGTGGTTGAGTGAGGAGGGAGGGAGGTATTAGATTATTGCACTGTTTGTCACGGGGGAGTTGATGAATGGGAGTTTTTCGTAGGGAACGATTACGGTTGGGAGGTTTTAGGAGGGTAGGGAGAGGGTAATGGTGAAGAGTGAGGTAGCGACGGCGTTTATGGTTAAGGAGGGGTAGTTGGAGGTAAGGGTGGAGGGATACGATGAGTCGGCTGTGTTGATTAATGGCGATGTTGTGTTTGTGCCGGGGATGTGCAGTTTTCGTATACGGTTACAGCAGAGTTTATAAAGGTCATATATATCACGGGGGGTAGGTAGGGGTTAGATAGGGAGCCGATAGATAAGGGGAGGAAGTGGAATTCGGCGTTTTTTCCTTTGAGGGCAGGTGCGTCTCCGAGGGGGATGATGAGGATATAGTCAGGTTTCTGGATTTTTGTTGTTGGTTTTATAGGATGTGTTTATATTAGAGTTGGTTTGCATTGCGCTTTGCAGTTGGTATTCAAACTTGATGTCTCGGCGACGCCACGGGAAATACGTTCTCACTTCAGCTCACGAGTCACTAGCAGCAGCAAACCCGAGGTCTCATGGCTTTACTTATAATTAGACGCCCATGAATCAACATGGCGGACGGTCAACTTTTAAGAAGCGCTGACGAAGTCTCCATGGGTGCTACCGCTCGGGGGTAAGTCGATGATCTCTTCGTTCGCAGCCCAGTCTACAAATTTTATGAAACGCAACTGGATATCTTCCTCGATAACTGCGCTGCAACCGACTCTCCAAGTCTGGGATGCAGTGTTGGCCTGACATGGCTTGAAAAGACGAAGGGCATCGGCGGAAAGAGATTCTCAACGACTCGATGGAACTGTTTCCCCCAAGGCCTTGGGATTTAACCGCTGGCTTATACTGGTATGTGGTGCGGAGTAGCACATGACCTCTAGCTTAATCCATGGCATGGTATGAGTATCCCGGCTCCAAAATTAGGACGGTATTTAATATACCAATACATGATATATTAGCTCAGAGTAACCAACACATAGCATAACAGCAGAGAATGTACCAGTATATAGTATCCTAGCTTAAAGTATATCAACAGACTTGCCGAAGCGAGTCCGGATTTCTGTCGGTGTTCGTAAAACGAAGATCCTCGAACCGCCTGGCAAAAGCGCTCTGCCACTCATAAGACACTTCATCATATCATGTTGTGCCAGAGCCTCGTCCTCAGCACTGAAGGGTTGCCGCACACCGACGCCACCCCCCTGCTGCAACATGCAATATTCCCAACGCCATTTCCAATTTCGCGCATTCAGCCCACCGCCCCTGCTTCCAATTGGACGCCTCGCCGCCACTATGACGGTTTTTTTTATCCACTGGGTGATATTAATCTCCACCTTGGAGTCGCGTCACGCTAGGCCTCTCAGCAATGCAACAGACCCATCGTGTCGCCCGCGTGGCAGGAGACATGAGGTGGTACATAAATACAGCAGAGCGACCTGGGGGGAACAGGTGTGGGGAATGAACTGGAATACCGGGCACCGAGTATCTACCTACTCAGCAAGCACGATGCGGTTGTCGAGCCCTTTGCTATTGCTCTGGGCCTTCCCCTTCCGGGGTCAGGCCGAGGAAGGGCTTGCATCGACCGAAATCAAGACGGGATTTTACGTTGTTTTCGAACACATGACGGCGACGGACTGCATTCCAAACCAACACGCCTGCCACGCCCAGCAACATGAAATATGGCAGACCGACAAAGGCGAACAAGGAAGCGCAGCGGCACACACATACCCCACCGTCATCCCCCAGATCTGCCCGACCGGCTGGGAGAATGTCACGTACATCATCACAGACACAGCTGCCGCAACTGAAACGGCCCCCTCTTGGGGGAACAGCGGAAAGCCGCCCCCGGGGTTCACCGTCATGACCACTGAATGTCGTGTCTGCGGACCCACTCCAACCGTCGTCACCGTCACGGTGCCCCATCGTGGGAGCCGAGTGCCGCCCAAGCCCGAGGTACGTGCCTTCCCCAGCTTGCCCTCGACAGATGCTTTAGCTTTGGTCGCGTACACCACCTTGCTGATGCTCGGCACCGAATGTAGAAAAGTGTTATCTCGTGTACGGGAGGCAGCTATGTCCCTGGAATCCCGCCCAGGCCTGTCCCGCAGGCGACCAGCTGGAGCCCTCCGCACGGCAGCGGCACTGCTACCTCGACAATCGGCCATTCTCCGACCATACCGTCGTCTTCCAGCTACCCAATTACCTCTTCCACCGTCGAGTCTAGCGTTTCGGACGCTCCGACATCGACGGTCGAATCGACGGCCGGCAGCTCATCCGTATCTTCCGGCACCCTGCCTAGTGTCGCATCATCGTCCACGAGCGGGTCGTCAATCCAACCGTCCTCGTCGGCTGCGTCGCCTTCATCTACGGCCCTCCCGGTGCAGACGCCGGCCTGTGTGCCGTCTTTCGACCTGGTTGGCGTCTCCGAGAATTCGTTCAACCCGTCACTCGCTTCTTTCACCCTGGAGCTTTCGTGCGGCACTCTTGATGCGGATAACTACACGGTCCTGGCTAACTGGGTCCCGGTGGTGGGCACCACGAGCACGGCCAGCAGCATCGGGCTCGATTCGCTGGACGGCTACAATCTGCTCACCGTCGCCGCCTTCGAGGTTTCGGGCTATCCCATCTTCCAGACATTCTCACTGCTCTTTGGAAGCGCGCCGCTCTCAGTCCTGGTCGTCGACGAGCTGGGCAATCCGTCTGTGGCGGCAACCGTGTACGCCAACGCGTCCACTTATCCGAACATCGGCGCCGTTGCGACGACCGACGCCCAAGGGATTGCAGTTTTCGACAACGTGCCCGGAACCACCATCTCCCTCCGCGCTGTCGGGCCGGATAGCTCGCTCGGCGTAGGCAGCCTCGCCGGGGGGCTGGTCGGTAGCACGACAATCCAACTGCAGGCATTCCATGCGCCCGCTCAAGGAGGCAGCGATGGCTTCGACGTGAACAATGGCCTGTCCGGGTGGACCGGGGGGAGCACTGTCGACGACGGCCTGGCCAAGCGGGCTTTGACCCTTGTGGTTGCCACAGCCAACCAGCCCAACGTGCAGGTAGCCCGCAAGTCGTTCAGCCTAGGCGACGATGCAACCTCGGTCTTCATCGAGTACCAGTTCCAGACGGACGAGGTGCCCGGGGGGTGGTTCGGATCGCAGTACAACGACTACTATAGCGTCTCGGTCCGCACCGACAGCGGCGGCTCGGTCTTCGCTTCGCGGAGCATGAACGAGCTGGGGCTCGGCGCCTTCGACTTTGCGACGGGCGAGACGGACTGGCTTAGCACAACGCTTGATATCCCGACCGAGGCGAGTGCGGTAGAGTTCACCGTGGCCGTCTCCAACGTCGGCGACTCGGCCCTCCAGTCCAAGGTCACGGTCCGGAGAGTTGGCCTCTGTGATCGCTGCGCGACCTGCGATGACTGCCCGGAGCTAGCCAAGTGCCAGAGCTCGTGCAAGACGCCGGCTCTCAACAGCTGCGTCTTCTATCGATCTTGTGCCGAGGAGACGCTCCGCTGCGGGCCGTCCGGCTTCCCGCTAGCTCGTGGCGAGCGCACCTGCAACAGGTTCCAAAACCTCCTCGGGATCTTCAGCTCGGAGGGGCAGCTCTTCGTGCCCAAGGCGGAGCAGTGCATGCAGCAGGCGCTCGCCGACCGCCTCAGCTGCGACCTTACATGCGAATCCGCGGAGGCCACGGGGCTCGGGAGCCTGCCCAACTGTTTTGCGTCCAGCGGCTTCTGCTCGCTCAAGGGAATCGACTACGCACGCATCTTGTCAATTTTTGACGATGAGGACTACAAGACCCATATCCGAAAGGCTGCCGCGTCCGAGGTGGACTGCGTGGAACGAATCTTTGATGCTATCGACGCAGACATCGTGGAGAAGATCGCCGACGCAGCCGCAGGGAACAACGTGGCCCAAAACGTCGCCGACGTGCTTGCCATGGCCGCCGCGCGTGTGTTCTTCCTCTACGTCCCCAAGAACACGTATCTATCAGCCGAGGACGCCGTCAAGCATGTGCAGCAGGTTTACGACACGGCCGTGGCCCTCGGCGAGGAGAGCGCCAACGAGCGCGTCATGGACTACTACCGCTATCCCGATTACAACGACTTCTATTGGATTCCCCTAGTCGGCGTTGTCAATCCCGTCTGGATTGAGTTAGCACGGCAGCATGGCGTGGTGCCCTTCGTCGGTTTCGTGGACCCAGCCGGCCCCCAAATCAACGTCGGCTTCTCTCATCTCTTCGCCAGCATGATCGGAGTCTACTTCCACGGTGACCGCTCCAGCATCTCGGACATCACCGGCTGGCTCGGCGACTTGTACCAGCTTTATGGCGGGACGCCCAGCGGCAGCACACCTGCCGCCTTTTGCCAGACGCACTTCGGCACCAACCTGGACAGCGGCTTCAAAGCCGAGGATCTGCGGCAGGACGCCGATGCGTTCAACATTGGGCGCTCAGTGCGGGGGGGCGCGAGCGTGGCTGCTGCGTTCAGGACAGTTATGGAGGGCGGGTACGCCACGCGCTTCAGCCGTTTTTTCAGCGGCCGCTTCGATGGCAGCGCGCAGGTCGCCATAGACGAGTGTGTACACTACATGACGACCATCACGGATCCGCTGGCGGTTGCCGCAAGAAAAAGGTTTGCTGGGTTTTTGTTGCCGCCTGACACGGCTATCGTCGATGGCTTTTGTACATGTTTCGGAAACAGGCTTGCAGAGTTCGCAGCGGCAGGCTGAGGGCTATGGGGGGAATATGCCGTGAAGTTTTAGAGACGAGTTGTCTTCATAGTGATACTTGAGATTCCTTGTAAAGCTCTAAGGTGGTATGGGGATAGCTCAACTGCCCACAGCAGGGGCGGTGTCTCCTCTACCATGAATTTACCTACAATTTAGCTTCCCCATGTATTCTTACAGCCTTTCCTATATATTTTGGGTGGAAGAAACCTCCGAATATTGAGATTTAGGAAACTAACCAACGCAGTGCCTGGGCTGCGCACCATAGAGACCCCGGGCCATACGCATACGTTTAGAACCTATATTGAAGATGATATCCGCCACTCCGTTTTAGTTGCACGAACACAGAGCTGCATCTTGTCTGGGAAGCCAGGAATTCGATGCAAAAACACTTGCGGAAGCAACCTCGGATTTTAGTCGGTGTTTGTAAACACAAGCTTTGTTCTAGGCGTCGTCTAGCTCTTTCGTCAATGCAGCCTCTCCTTCCGACCGGCGCTTATTCCCTGACCCCCTACTACATCTTGCAGACATTGACCCGAACCTCACCTAGTTCCTACTTGGCGCGAGTGACAAAGCGATTGTCTTCACGTTGCATTGTCGCAGGTTGCAACTTAATTACACCCCAAGAACTCTCACCCTACAGGGCCTGCAGGAAGGATTCCACCGCCGATTCAATGTACCGCCATTGGTCGGACATCGATTTCCATTGACGGCTGGAGTCTAGATCTCACTGTCCATCCGATCTCCATCACGCCGCAGATCCGCGACCCGCACAACGCCGGTCCATTCCCGACCGAAAGCGAGCGGGGCACTCCGCTCATCCGCAATCCTACAGCGCACATCACCTGAGCTGGGTAGACATGACGTGAGTATGATGAAAGGGGGGAGGGCGAAGCAGCAAACCGATGTTAAAAATTTGAGTTATAGAACGATACAGTTTCCCGAAAAAATCAGTGCAGCATGTCTCAGCCAGAGATCCCCAAGGAGCAATGGGCCTAGGTGATTGAGGGCGACAACAGTAAGCCTCCATTTGCCCCCATTTCCCTCCCTTTTCCTCCCCAGCATCAACGACTAACCCCCTTCCCAGAACTCGTCTACAAAAAAATCCCCGTACCCACCCCCTCCCACACCGAAGTCCTCGTTAAAATCCTCTTCTCTGGCGTCTGCTACACCGACCTCCATGCCCTGCGCAACGACTGGCCCCTCCCCCGCAACCCCCCCCTTGTCGGCGGGTATAAATACGCCAGCGTCGTCGTTGCTAAAGGCTCCTAAGTCGGCCACTCCATCTCCATCAGTGAAACCGTCGGCATCAAGTAGCTTAACTCGTCCTGCCTGAAATGCTTATTTTGCATCTGCGGCGACGAGTAGCTATGCCTAAACAGTACTTTATCTGGGTATACTGTAGATAGGTTATTCCAGCAGTATACAGTTACAGATATAAAGCATATTACGCGCTTACTGAAGGGATATGATTTGGTAAATGCAGTGCTAGTGTTATGTGTAGGGTTAAGGGTTTATAAGGGGTTGAAGGAGGTGGGTGTAAAGCCGGGGGAGGAGGTTACGATTGTTAGGACAGGGGGTGGGTTAGGGAGTATTGCGATTCAGTATACGAAGGTAATAGGGTTATATATTATTACGGTTAATAGTGGGGAGGAAGAGGGGGAGAGTTATAAGAGGTTAAGGGCGGTAAGTTATATGGACTTTTTATAGTGGGGGGATATTGTAGAGGAAGTGAGGAAGGCGAGTAGGGAGGAGGGATTAGGACCACATGTAGTGTTATTATTAGCGCCGAGCGAGAAGCCGTTTGCCCAGGCGACGCAGTATATTAGGCCACGTGGGACGGTGGTGCGTATTAAGTTCGTGCACCTCCCAACGGAACACCCCCTGAAGCGGAACAAGCCGAACCAGGGTGATGCCCCACCTAGCCCCAATATAAAACAGCCACCACTCGATCAGGTTCTTTTCAATTCTTTTCCTTCTTTCTGCAGCCTTTTAATCTTTAAAATGGCCATCTCCTACACCGAAGAAGACCTCCGCAAGGCCTGCGATATGGCCTAACAAACCTGAAAACTACAATCAGTCGCCAAGAAATAGGCCATCCTACCTACCACTCTTCACCACCGCCTCCATAATACCCTTCCTCGTTCTATTACCTATTAAGACTACTAAAGGCTCTCTATCACTTAAGAAAACCATTTATCTAACTAGATCCGAATCTAATAAGCTGCAAGGTGTCCTCCTACCCACGTACAGTGAACTGGTGCGATGGCACAACAGGGAAGAAACCACAAAGAGAACCACACCCACAGAACGTTGTTGTCGGCCTGAAAGGCCGACACCCAGACTACTGGTCCTCCGATCGGAGGGACACAAATGCAACTGATGTAGAAAAACAGATACGTACCTAGTATGGAACAAAACCTAGTATGTGACAGTACCTAGCATAGAACGGAGCCTAACATGGAACAATAAAGGAAACGCGACCGTGGATCAGATCATCTTCCTTCGGTTGAAGGGCCAGAATGTCACTGGGCTTTTAATGGGAGGTCTTTGTGGTGAAAAATCGTCGAATCGATTGTTTATTGAAAGAAGCACGGTTTAAAGAACCGCGCGGCGCGGCCCCTTTTTGACGGTAGCACACGCTAGAGAACGCATCGCTATATACATAAACGGCTACAGTAATATTATACACAGAGCTTAAAAAGAACGACAGGGTTGACTTGAACAAACGCCCCGAGTTAACAGATTAGGGGTCTGGTAGGCTAAGTCCTAGATTAACGTAGTGACTTTAAGCTACTTAATATCTGTTAAATAGCTAGCTTTCTAAATAGATATCCTTTTCTTAAGACTTAAAGAGCTAAATCTGTAGATTCTTCGCGCATTAACTATACTACAGAAGATAAAATTCGACGGTAGTTTAATCTGTTTAAAGTGCTAGAGATCTAAGCTATTCTACTGGAGAATCGATATAACAAGGACGAAACTAGTATTATAGAAAGTTATAAAACTAATAACTTAATAGTTATGACTGCTAAGTAGATAAGGTAGAAAGTTATTATTAGAAGGGGGGGGTGTAAAAAGGGGTTGCCCTCTATCAAGTCCCTAGTGACTCAGGGCGCTTATTCATACTAACCCTTATCGTTCTTTTTAGGCTCTGTAATATTACTGTAGCTGTTTTTATATATAGCGATACGTTCTCTGGCGCGTGCCATTGTCAAAAAGGGGTCGCACCGCGCGGTTCTTTAAACCGTGGTTTTCTTCAATTCATCATCCGACGATTTCACCACGAAAACCTTCCATTGGAAGCCCAGTGACATTCTGGCCCTCTGATTAAAGGAAGATGACCTAGTCCACGGTCGCGTTTCCTTTATTGTTCCATGCTAGGCTCCGTTTCATGCTAGGCACTATCACGAACTAGGTCTTGTTCCATACTAGGTACGTATCTGTTTTTCTACGTCAATTGCATTTGTGTCCCTCCGATCGGAGGACCAGTAGTCTGGGAGTCGGCCTTCCAGGCCGACTGTGACGTTCAGTGGGTGTGGTTCTCTTTGTGGTTTCTTCCCTATTGCGCCATTGCACCAGTTCACTAGTTTGTAAATAGTGGTAAAGGTCACGCGCCCAGTGGCTACTGTTACAAGTCCACTGTTCTGGTTGTTTCCAGACCCCTTCGTTTCCAACACTCATTCTTGCTAGTGTTCTGGTCTCCGGCTAAGACTCCTTTCTTTCTGACAGCAGGGATTTTTGTAGGAGGCGTAAGCGCGAGACTTGGAGGACAGAAATCTCCAACGCTCAGGTAAGTAATATGGTAACATAAGACAGTAAATATTAAAAAATGGGACACATTTTGGCTATCTTATACATGGAACCAGTTCTGGGCTCCTCGGTTAGAGTTGAAGCAATTCAGCATGCTCTGAGGCAAATAGGGTAAGCAAGGGTGAGCCAGCCTGAGCAAATCCTGAGCAGGGACTGAGCCGAGCCTGAGCTGGGGTGAGCAACGTCACGTGCTCGCGATACGGAAATGGAATTTTTTTGTGCCCAGATTCGTCTCATATAACATCCTGTACAACGCATTCCGCAAGACCGTCTATGGGGCGGTTATTGTGCCGTGACCCAACTCCAGTGGGTTGAGAGGTCGTCCAACGAGCTTAAGGGCCACCAGCAATAAGAGTAACGCCAGCAAGAGCAAGAACAACGCTGTGTCCGTGTGTGTTGGCGTCTCCGTTTCTAGACGTGACCAACGTCTTCTTCCGAGTCGGAGTCTTTGGTGTTGTCGATGAAAAAGTTGATATCGAGTAAAGGTTTAGCGTCGTCGACCTTGTGCATGTTACGATGTCAAGGGTGGGGAATGATACGTGTCAAGGGTTAACAGTGGCATCACCAAGTGAGTTGTTGGGGTCGTGAGGAAGTTGGTAAAGCGTGAAAGGCATCCATCTGTTGGCCGGAATACTGCTTGAAGAGAAGGGATTTAAATACAGTTCAACTTCCATTACATCACCCCCTTCTCTCTCAACTATCGATTACAATTACAATTACCATCAAAAATCCCTTCCATCTCCCCATCTCAAGCCTCACACCCCGAAATTTTCACCAACTCCCTCGGACACGCGACCTGCTTATACTCCAAATTCCACCCATTAACATCCCCCCCAGCCCACCCCCACCGCCAGTCACACCCCTCCTGCAAATTCACCGGCAGCGCCTTACACTCCCCACTGCTTCCCACCCCGCCATACTGGTTCCCCCACGTCCTGCCATACTGGTACCGACACCCCTCGTCATTGGGCCCCACCCCGCCGCCGGGAGTCTGCACCACAAAGTCCTTGGTCGTGACATTCCCCACCGTCTCTCCCACATTGATCACCTGCACCGTCATGGTCTTGCCCTTCATGCTCCGTGCAGTCGGCCACGTCAGCGCGAAGCACTTGCAGCAGTCGGCGTCGGAGAAGCCGACGGCAAAGCCGTACGCAGTGTTGGCGTTGATGACGAGCGGGGAGTAGCTGTCGCAGAGGAAGGCGGTGCCGTCTTTTTCACAGCCGGATTTGGCGGATTGGCTGGTCTTGAGCGGCAACGGGGTGTTGTTGATGTCGCAGGTGATGGGGACGCCGGTGACGGTCTTGAGGAGGTTGGACGGCCATGCGCACGCGGGCTTGCAGCAGTCCCAGCCGGTGTAGGACTTGCCTGTGCCGGCGGCTGCAGTGGGGGCGGCGGTGGTGGCGTGGAGGAGGGAGGTGAGGAGGAGGATTAGGTTGGAAGGGATCATGAGGAGGTAGGTTGTTTTGTTTTATTGATATGTAAGTGTGTTGGTTGACTGTTTGTCATTGATGCGATGATGGACGGGGAACAGATCTGTTTGGGGTAACTAGTGGTTGAATTTATACTTTTCTCTTGCTGGAGTGTCTACTGGTAAAAGAAGACGGACTTTCATATCAGATGCTCTTTGCGGCTGGTCAATGGATCGACGGGATGTAATCCGGGTTGAGGGTGTTTGGACCTGCCGCTCTGTTGAGAGAAACCCAGTTGGTGTCAACGCCACCGAGGCTCGCCAGAGGCACTTTGGCTGATGGTCGACCGTTGATTGTCTAAATATCACGAAACCCGAAAGGCGAGACGCAGCGAGACTGGCGGCTCCATATTCATGTCAGCGTACCACCCACAGGGCTGGGACATTTCGGGCCGCGACCCGGAAACGTCCCAGAATTGAAAACAAGCTTGTCGTACGTTCTGGCAGCCTGTCTTACGACTGCACGGGAACCAGTCGGGCATTTCACCCTGTGGAGCTTGACGACTCACCGAGACGGGCTCGTTATTGCCTTGCACCACTATTCGTCATGAAACAACGTGACCCAATCAACGGTGTAAAAATAGCCGCGGGTGAGCATTGGAGCGCCTCCCGGCAACCGGGGAACACCGGTGGGCAAAAGCTTGTATACCCGGGCTCCTGATCCTGCTGTTTAGCCTGAAATATAAGTCCCTGTTGCGCCTCGGATTAGGGGCCTCGCATTTTGGGGTCTTTGGCACATCGAACATCAGGTGTGTTACGAACGTTGGCTCCTATTATCACCATCCACGTGCAATCAGCAGTACGTCAAAACACCAATCTTTACGTGACGACGAAATTTTTGCGTTTGAGAAACCCCTGAGTGTCTGATACTGAAACGACAAGGCCTGAAATATTATAAAAGAGACCTTCCTACGTAGTACATTCACCACCACCATGTGCAATGTGCTTAATTGGGGTACTCCAACTCTACAAGGAAAGCAGGCCCTGTGATTGATATAGGGCTTACTCTTCTGGCCCAAGCTATTCGAGAAACTCTCTAACCCATTTCACATAGAGCAGAGACCCTTTCAGTACGCCAGAACCCGAATTCAGAATGGGCTGTGACTGCACTCTCTCTGATTTAATTAAATAACTACCTTTGGCTAGAGCAGACGCCGTTTATCCAACCCCCCAACGTCTTATCAATTGCACCTACATTAGGTCATCAAACTCGAAATCAAATGCTCGAGTCGATATTCAAACTTCAACTTCGTAGAGCTGATGCCGGTGCGTTGCGTCAGGTAGCCCAGTGTGTGATTTAATGCGGGGCCTCGGGGAGTTGTAGACCCCGTCGCCAAGAATAAGCTAACATCAAAATGCTTCCGGTGTCCCAGGTACCCTTTGTCAGCAGATCATCTCAAACGCAGCATCTCATGAAACCTCCGCAATAAAACCTTCTCTTCTCACAAACAGCAAACTCCATCCATCAACACCTCACCTCTCAACTCATACCTCTTCCGTCCAAAATCCGACCACTGTGCTCCGACGACGTCATGGCGAAGGGAAAAATCCTCGTTTTTGGCGGCACCGGGCCGGCAGGGATATGCCTGCTCCGCGAGCTTCTGTTTCGCGAACACGAAACCATCGCCTTTGCCAGAAATCCCGCCAAGATTCCCGAGGACCTGGCCAGCAATCCTCTTCTTGAAGTGAGTTTGTACCTCTTTACCCTTTTCAGACTGGACGCACTTGACCCAATTTCCCGAACTTGCCCCATTCCGCCCACCTCTCCACCACCCCGTGACCGTTTTAACGAGTAGACTAACACCCCCAGACAATCCAAGGAGACCTCACCGACCTGGCCGCCCTCTCCACAGCAGTCTCCCACTCCTCCATCATCATCTCCCTCCTCGGCCCCAACACCCTCACCGGCATCAAGCCCGAAACCTTCCTCAATTTCTACCGCGCCCTCTTCCCCCTCATGCGCACCCACGGCGTGCGCCGCATCTTCGCCATGGGAACCCTATCCATCCCCGCCGAAGGTGACTCCTTTTCCCTGGTTAGGCTCATGATGGTCGGACTTGTCAGAGTGGTCGTAAGCAGGGCGTATGCAACGGTGCTGGGGATTGGGGAGGTGTTTACTAAGGAAGCGGGGGAAGATATTGACTGGACGGTGTATCGGATTGCGGGGATTCCAGGCGGGAGTGATGAGGCGAGCTGGAAGGCGGATAGGGAGGATGGGGAGGTGTTTGAGGGGTATGTTGGGGGGCCAGGGTGGTCGCTTTGGCAGAAGCGAGGCGCGTTGGCGAGATGGCTGGTCGATGCGGCTGAAGATGGGAAGGAGAAGTGGATTGGGAAGATGCCGATTGTGAGTCGGTATGCGGGTAGTGAAAGGCGGGAGGCCTTATTAACATTCTAAGAGGCGTTGACGCGTGGGTTCAAGGCAGCACCTCAGCAGTGCCAGGGAGGCCAAAGGGGCCCTTCCTTCTGCCCGGCCGGAGTCTCCATCGCTCATCTAGATTTCTTTGCCACTCCACTTTGCACGGGTGGCTTCCGCCGCCGACAAACGTGCCAGGCGTTGCCACGGAGTACTGAAGACGTGCGTCAACTTGCGCCAAACTCGTTGCGCTGTCGCCTTGGGCTTGGGAACGGTCTGTTTGGCGGGCTTAAGGGTTTGTTGGGTCCGGCCCGTTCTGGAAGGTCGTTCTGACGACGCAACGCCTTCTTTGCGCGGTGTAGGTGTGAGGGTGGTGTGCTTGGGTGCCTGGCAAACAATTGTAGTGGGAGGCTGGCCTTTTAACATCAGCTTGAGATCTCCTTGCCTGGCAAGGATGATATCACTATCATGTGTTCGGTATGGCACACCCTTGATCCTCCAGACGCCTGAGCCCTTCAGTCCGAAGGGGTCCCTGCCATTACCGTGACCCCCTAGAAACCCACAGCACTTTCTCACAAGAGATCTTTCCAGGTAGCGATAGTAGTTCGTACAGGTTGGGTCTGAACACCAGAGGGTCGATTTCGCTTCATGGTCTTGCCAAAGACCATACGAGTGGGGGTCGAGAGCTTCAAGCCAGGAGTAGTCCACCGTGGTCCATTCCCTTTGCCAAGCCGGACCACAGGCGATTCTTCGGTGATAATCGAACAAAATACACCTTCCGTTGCCGTCTGGACAGCGAGTGGCGCTGATAGAATATCTGCTTTCATTACCAAAAGTGTTGCTGAGGCTTGTGACTGCAACATGGGCCTCTTCCACCTCGTTGGCCCGGGTACCCCTTTTCGTCACCCCTTTCCGGTCACGGCTGAAACGGAGCAACCGGTGGCTAGCATCCCTGCGACAACCCGCACCGCCGCTCCAGGCCGGCATGTATGCCCATCGCGAGCCAGGCGGGTATTTTTTGCTCCAGTCCAAGCACCCACACCTGTTGGGATCAAAATACCTCATTTCTAGAGGTGTGCCCGGCGTGGCTTGCGGAACGATATACTCGGCTGCCCCTTTTCGCAGACCAGGCAGAAGTGCCTCCATCTCGGCTACGGATATCGCTTCTGACGTATCATCTGGCACTTGGAGGTGCCCGGTCCACCCCAAATCCAAAACCACGGCATCCCCAGCTCGTCGAAGAACCGCCGTCGGATGCGTCCTCTCCACAGTCGCCGATTCGTCCAGTCCAACGTCGTGACGGCCTGCAGGGGGCGTATGGCTGGGATGCAAACACCTCCTCACCCAGATATGTTCATTTTGTCCACCTCTAACTGCCAGGTGCTCCCCTCATGCTTTAGCTACCTGGTTATGATTGATGACTTCATGCTCGCAGAGACGAATATAGCCTGTATAGCCAATGCAGGTGCGAATTTCACAGTGCGAGGCTTTGTTTCGCTCGGCCGCGAAGAAGAAAGCCTTTGGGTGGTCGACCAGACAAGCAGTGTAGAAGAGGTAGTCATGAACAAGGTCCCAGGTCGTCAAGGTGGGCAAAGCCGTCGAGGCGCCTATGTTGGTGCCGCGGCAGGGGCGACACAGCTTGCGGGTTGTGTCGAAGTGCACCATGAGATAAAAAGAAAAATCAAGGACTTTTTCTAGCGCAGGGCCGCCCCGGTACCATGGGAACCTTGTGCTGTAGAGCTCCGAGTCCTGTTGGCGCCAGTGGGAATCGAAGGACCGGTCGCAGGAAAGACGAAGGAAAATTCGACTGGCGCGTCGTAGGCACTGCATACTCATCGGATCGAGCTGTTTCATGATGTTGACGAGAAGTTCCTCAGGCAGATGGTCGAAAAGTGGTTTTGCCATGGTCATGGTGCTGGCGCGAGTTTGAGCGAGAACTGAGAATACGCAGGTAGTTGAGGCTCTGGACAAATAAAAGAAAATGAATCAGTACAACTTGAGGGAAGCAGTGGGCAATATTTTTCCTTCATGTTACGGCCGCAAGGGCAAAACCCAGGCAATTCCAATAGTGTATTGGCTCCGTAGCCCACTAACCTAAAGTCGTTCTTTCTTGAACTCAAAGTCCAAAACTTTAATTCGGCATGACCACAACTGTGGTAGACTTTCCACATTGTACGGCCGTGGCCCACAAAAAAGGTACCATTGGAAACGAAGTGACCTATATATGCTTTGTTTGACCAGTTTGAGAAGAAAAAAAAACCAGTGCTTTGTGAGACAAAACATTTTCGAAATTTCGAGAGCCCTCTTGCCAGCGAAGTATGTAATATCCATGTGGGCAGTAGCGTTGTAAGGTGGCCTTGATTTCGTGGTGTCAGAGATCATTGATCATCTTCATCCGGGGTCTTGTAAAAACTTTCGATACTTAAATATTGCAGCAGATCGTTCATGCTTTTTACCTAAGCATTTCTTCTCTTACTCGACTACTGTCCTGAACACCGCTATTTAAGAAATTGTGATTGGGATTCGGACGGGGTTTTCAGCTTCTGTGAGCCAATCATAGAGTCAATTTGAACAGTTGAGTTGCCACGTTGATGTGACCTACAGTTTGCAGTTATGCCCAATCCATTCACATCCACCCCCTTTTCAGAGCGATAACATCACTTGAGAGATTCAAGGAGAATTCTCTTCAGACTGCGGGAATCACCAATCTGATTGCTGGGAACTGCTACACATACAGGCACCAAAAAAACGACACAGCGCCACAGATTGCCACATCACGTGGGGGGACTACCGTCTTCTAGCTCAGGCAACACCTGGGCGTGGTTATATTAATTCAAGTTCGCTTTACTCCAGACTCCTCCGCTCCTGAACAACGGTTCATATCTACAGATTAGCCACCGTAGTGTCCATCATCCCAGCTACTCAAATTAGGACAGTTTGTATAAACCCAGCCTCGACTTGATATAGCCCCCAGAACGTCTCCTCTTAGATGATCCCCCTACCTCAGCCAGAGTGAAATTTACTCCTTAACCGCGACGGCGAGGACGTTAGATAGACAGGGCACGCTCCTGTGCGTATTTACAATAAGTAACACTAGATAACCACAACATCCGTGCAGATTTCTTCAAAACAACCTGCAAGGTTCGAACTTTGACAGCCAATTCCCATAATGGTGGCCCATTCTTTTAATGCTCTTAAATAAAAGACACACCTTCTTGTCGCTGAACGTAAAGGTCTAGATTCGGAATATGGAGGTTCGGATGGGGCATCGATGCGAGGTTCCAGCGCCGTCCCAGTAGGCCCCTTCCACGTCCGGCTCCTGCCTAGATTGTGGAATTCCAAGCAGTCTAAGCGCCCCTGTCTTCTCAACACAGGAGCCGATCCCGCGGCTGTGGGTGGACATCTTCGCAGCAGTTGCGCCATAGTGCGGGAGACCTTGGCGAGGAAGGCAAGTACACACAGGAACAGCGCCAGTTTATGGCGCGTGTCGCAAATCCGATCCTCTCTTTTCATTTTCTTCTTCTTTGGCGACGATACCGACCCATACCCGCACAACCCTCTCTTTTTGTGAGATTTTGGTGCTTGCGTTTGAGTTTGTCTGGCGCCGCCACCCCGACCACCACCAAGACATTTGTTTTTTTTTTGTCTTGTTCATACCACCGTGCGTGCGTTTTTCGCACTTCTCCTCGCCCTCATCTCCTCTCTGGCTTTCGCCGCCGTGGCGCTTCGGCGTCAACCATCGCTGGCCTCCCTCGC
>Ga0247758_1000155_pt1 | contig 56077 bp, 45 predicted proteins | sample UWRJL156409C4_FD_180950 | JGI IMG/M metagenome (GOLD analysis project Ga0247758, IMG submission 180950) | Plant litter microbial communities from Arlington Agricultural Research Station in Wisconsin, United States - UWRJ-L156-409C-4 | ecosystem: Environmental > Terrestrial > Plant litter >... | reverse complement strand
GAAGCCGTGTTATTATAGCTGTGAGGGTGGCCAGTGCACGGAGTGCATTGGCCACACTCGCTTCTGCGAAGCGAGGTTGGCTGACTGAATACGAGGTTGGCAGTGAAGTCTGGCGTTCTTGGCTGTGCAGATCCACGGATGCAGCCGCGGAGCGGCTGCGTGGATCCAGCCACACTGTTCTAACCACACTGGCCGGGTTAGGGTTGTAAAAACCTAACAAGACCTCTTTCCTTCTTACTTGTAAATATATTAGTTAAATTTAATAACGTGTCTATATAGTTAAAGCTAAGCGTAAACTAAGTATTTACAGAGAGGTTAAAGTATTATTACACATCGGGAACTAAGTTAGTAACATACGTAATATGCTACTAATAAGAGTTTTTAGTTAATAATATATTAATTATATTAAAGAATTAGTTTTTATAAGTAAGTATCACCTGTAGTTATAAGGGATTTATAATACTTACTATGTTATAACTCTTTTATTATAACCTGCACCTAACACAAGCCTTAAGAGGACTGGCGCGGGTTAAGACAGAACGTATAGCAGGACGCCAAGAGCTAAGTAGGCGTTCTAAAGACGGCTTGTTAAGCTAACAATCCTAGACAGGAGTTTAATATCACTGTAAGTCGCTGTCACTATAATATGTAAAGGTAAGTCTAAACAGTAAGACATAAATGAACAATTAAATACTAATATAAGGAACCAGGAGTCCCTCAAAGCCATCGTGGTCACGATAATAACTATCTATACTAACTACCTAGAAGGTACCCTTATACCTTACTCTGTTTGCTTTTTAACTTAGTGTCAGAGCAACTAGGGCGGTTGCTCTATCCGCTCCCTTGCTCTGTGACAGAGCACTCAGAGCGACGGAGCACCTTTCTGATTAGTCGTAGGGGCTTCGGGTCTTTATACCCCTGGCACAGTGCGTGGTACCGTGCGTACCGTCCTTCTACACTGCTCTTCTCTGCGGGGAATCCGTCAGGCCGTGCCGGCTCAGGTGACGGCTTGCAAGGTCGTTACATTTTCACTAGGAGTACTATATAACACTATAGTTATAAGCTGTAACAACTGTATTTATAAGCTTAGAGTTCCTAATTTGCAGTTATAGATAGTAATCGTACTGTATTTTCTACCACTTATATACCCTACTGGTTCCAGTCAGAGCCTGGCACGCCAGTCAGATCTTATTTAGTAAGCCGTAAATTCTGCAAAACTATATAAGCGGTAAAATTTAAAAATCGCTTCCACACTAATAAATAAGCCCCTTTGTGGCACTATTTATAATAACTAACTTAAAACCCTTTACTATAACTAGTAAAACAAAACACTAATAAACCCACTATATTTATAGCGCTTATAACGCTGTAAATCCACTGTAATCTATTGTAAGGTACATAGCAAAACGTTACAGGGTACGCAGTTAGCTCAGTTATACTAGTTTACTAGCACTAAGGTCGCTACAGCCCACTCTATTCTAAGGCTTTAAAGTGTAATAATAACTTATAGCCTACTAATATTACTAACCTGTAAATACAGGACATTATAGGGTGTATTAGAGGGTTAAACCTCATACTGCCTAAAACCCTCCAGACATAGGCTACGCCTATAGTATAGGGAGCCTGAAGGGCCCCTACAGTGAGGACCCCTATGCCCTTATACTGCCTGTGGATTTTACCAGATTGGATAGTAATACTTTATATACTTCTACTGTTACTAACTACTTATTCTAATATTATTAAATTGCATATTAAATCTACTAACTTAAACTTATCGTAACTATTATTTAGTGCAAAGTGATATATAAGGTGTAAAATACCATTTACGTTTTTGACAAGACGGTCTTAGGTAAATGCAGATGTGAGATTAAGTATAATTAAAGACCTTATAAAAAGTATAGTTAAACGAGACTTAGTAAAATATTTAATAGCTAAATAGGCTGATAAATAAGTTATTAATCTGTAAACGCTTAACAGTGCTACACTTGCTTATGATAAAGTCTTAAACTTTAATAATATTTTAAAAACAGTTTAATAGTTAAAGATTTAAAGTACACGTATTGTAAAATGGTTAATTATATAAGAATGTTACTTATTAACATATAGTGTCAGGAAATACACTTTTACAGCGATAAAGTTTCCTATAATACATAGTACAGCTATGTAAAGTACATAAGAATCTTACATATTCTCAAACTTCTTAGCTGCAACTTTACATTAGTTCACCTTTCTGTTATTTTACATAAGTCTGTAGTACTAGCTTAAAACCTATAAAAAGCAACACTTTCTATTATAATAATGATAATAATATATGATAACTTCTAGTAAACTTTATAGTTGCCGTGGGTTTTTAAAGGTCATTTTGCTTAAAAGTATAACTATTGTAATTGACACAACTCATCACTCCACAAGCAGAAGGAGTGGCGAGAAATCGGGATTACTACAACCCATAGTGTCAGAAAGAAAGGGGGTTTAGAGGCCCTGGGCATCTAGTCAGCGGAGCTGACTGGATACCTGGCACTGCCAGTACGCCAGTGAGCCTCAGCCACCAGAGTGACGAAGCCTGAATCGTGCAGAATAGTTTATAAAGAAGCCTCTGGCTTCCAGCCAGAGCCAGAGAGAGGAAGAACACAAGTAATAGAATCACGCAGTTGCAACCCCTACAATTCCACAGAATCCAGAGTGCCACGCTTCCAACACATAAATGCCTAGGTGCGTGGGTAGATTGTTTTGTAAGCTAGTACACCTTGCCTTTCTTTCATCTGGACTTTTGAAGGCTTCGAGAGTTCCGATGGCTGCTTTCCACGCTGCATGAGCTCCGTGACAACTGTCACCTGACCGAAACGGCGCACCTTCCACGCGACATCGAAGAAGGAGACCCATTGTCAGAAGTTGCACTTGCTCCAAGCTCCCTTACGGTATATTCAAGCGGCTATTAGATGCCCAAGTCTCCAGTTTCGTCTGATGGGGGTCGTCTTTCCACAGCCCATTGGCGTAGGTTGGAGGAGCGTCCCGGCTTGTTTCGACCGTGTGCCGGTGCGTAGAAGAAGGATCTCAAGGGTACCTGTATTTTGGAACGAAACATCCTCATTCCCTCATCACCACCAACCTCGGGTTAAAGGCTAAGGATAAATCTCGAAGCGCTCGCCGACTAGGCCCCGGCGGCCGCAAGAACGGGGGTCTTTCCGGTGCCGAGGGGTGCATGGGGAATGATACCGGTGGAGAGTTTAGAGCGGGTTGGATCTGGGACTTTTGCGTCGTGCTAGCGAATTTACAGGCAGTACCTAATTAGTGAAGGGGTCTGGGTGCTCTAGAGAGAAGCATCGCTCTTGTGATTCGCATTGGAGGTGGCTGATAACAGAAATGATAGCCTTGGCAGACATAAGCGAATGCGAGACGCACGGTGAGGGACTCGGGGTAATTAAACGGTAGAAAAAGGGGTCCAGCTAGCCCTGCAGGACTTATCTCCCATGCCCCAATACAGGAGGCTCAAGCGCGACCGGAAAGGGTTATCTCAAGCGCCTTGAGTCTTATTATAGTGCCCGTGGTTGTGTGCCGCAGCCCTACACATTCTTTCAGCCGCACGTGCGTGCCATGCATGTCAATCAGCAGTAGCCGCACCGACGGGACTGGGCCGCGTCCCTGCGCAGCGTTGTGGGCAACGACGAGTGAATGCAGTTGTATCTTTCGGAGACTCTGATCATCACCCAGCCCATCGCTAGTGGAGCACTGCGGCTGCGAGCGAAACAAACGCCCCAATTCGGGTCTTCGTATAATTGGCTCTTGGCGTGCGGCTGGGCCCGAAAATTGCAACGGGCCAGACATTCTCCCGCTCCAGTTGAACATGCCGCCATCACCAACCTCACTCATGCCCATCATACCGTCATGTCATAGATATGTTGGTCTCAAGGGCCAAGGAAAGGCCCGAATGGCAACAGACTAGCTGTCCCGTCCCTTGGATCGGACGGACCGCGGGGCCGTCCACATTGACGACGATCGAGCATGCTTTGTTGTCTAGACCAGATCTCTAGATATTTAAGACCTTGACTCTGACCTTCGAAAAGGACTTGAGCAGACAAGCATTCTCGACTCGACATCGCCCACCATGTTGGCTCGACTCGCGCTCTTGGCCAGTGTGCTCCTCGTCCGAGTGTTTGCTGCCGTCGGCACCAAGAGACAGGATTGGTATCCCTACGTCTATGTCCAAGACTCCAACCTGTGGGTTGCCTACAGCGACAGCGACAAAAAGCAACTGAGCACGACGGGCACTCCGGAGAGCCCCTTCGACTCGGGATACATCTTCCTTTCCCCCGACAAACTCCATGTCGCTGCGTGGCAGTACACGCCCGCCCAAGAACACACCATCACCCTAATCGAGTCTTCCCCAGCCGATCGGCTCGAGCCCCGGTACGACACAATTTACTACCCCAAACCAGGCGACGCCGTCCGAATCGACCGGCCCCGCATCTTCCAGCTGGCCACGCGCAACGAGATTCCGACCAACAACACGCTGTTTCTGAATCCCTACGAAATCAAGAACATCGGATGGTCTCCCACCAGCTCCGAATACCGCTTCGTGTACCACGCCCGCGGCCACCAACGTCTCCGCGTTCTCGGCATGGGCGTCAACGGCGTGATCCGCACCCTCGTCGACGAGCGCAGCGACACCTTTATCAACTACCGCAACAAGTACTACTGCGAGGTCCTCCAAGACACGCAGGAGCTCATCTGGGCCAGCGAGCGCGACGGTTGGAACCACCTCTACCTCTACGACCTGATCAACGGCACCCTGAAAAACCAAATCACCAAGGGCAACTGGCTGGTCCGCAAGGTCGAGCGCATCGACACTGCCACACGTAGAATCTGGGTCACAGCTTTCGGAATCATCCCCAACCAAGACCCGTACTACGCCCACCTGCACCGCGTCAACCTGGAAGGCACCGGCGGCAAAACCCTCACCTACGGCGGCAACGGCACCGAGACGCTGGGCGACGGCGACCACACCTGGGCGTTCACCGACAACGACACGCGCCTCACCGACATCTGGTCGCGCGTCGACCAGCCCGAAACCGAAGTCGTCCGCGACGCCGAGACGGGCACCGTCCTCTTCGTCAAGCGCACCCCCGTCCCCACCAACGCCGCCTCCTTCGTCGAAATGTTCTCGGCCCCCGGCCGCGACGGCACCACCATGATCTACGGCATCATCGTGAAACCCGCCAACTTCGACCCGGCCAAAAAATACCCCATTCTCGAAGACATCTACGCCGGCCCGCACGAGTTCGGCACCCCCAAGAGCTACTCGGAGCTCGACTACTTCCGCGGCTGGGCGGGCACCGACTACCTCCTCGTCAAGGTCGACGGCATGGGCACCAACTGGCGCTCCAAGGCCTTCCACGACGCGTGCTGGAAGAACCTCAAAGACGCTGGTTTTCCCGACCGCATCGCGTGGATGAAGGCCGCCGCCGCCACGCGCCCGTGGATGGACCTGTCCCGCGTCGGCATCTTTGGCGGCTCGGCGGGCGGCCAAAACGCCGTTGCGGCCTTGCTCTGGCACGGCGACTTTTACAAGGCCGCCGCGGCGGATTCCGGGAACCACGACAACCGCATGGATAATCTCCCATGGAATGAGCAGTGGATGGGATGGCCGGTGCAAAAGGCGTATGAGGACTCGAGCAATGTGGTGCACGCGGGCAGGCTCCAGGGGAAATTGTACTTGAGCGTGCCTATGTTGGACAGGGTGGTGGATCCGAGCGCCACGTACCAGCTGGTGCACGCGCTGAATCAGGCGGGGAAGGACTATGAGTTCGTGTTGCTGCCCATGGCGAAGCACTCGGATGGGTTTGGCGCGTATGGGAGGGGGAGGATGGAGGCGTTTTTTAGGAAGCATTTGCTGGAGGGGTGAGGGGGATACTTTTTTCTCTGGGGATTCCTTTTGTTTTTTGTTCTTTTTTATTTGTCTTGTTTACGGGTCAACCTCGCGCTGGGGGTTGTTTAATGAAAGCGGAACCAGATTGATTCAGCATGGGATATTTTTAGTTGTCTTGGGTTGCCCGTTGTCTTGGCTTGCCCGGTGTTAGTTAGTAAATTGCCAGATTGGAAGGCAGAAATGTTGACCAGTGCCGCACGGCTTTGAACAATCGCTTGCATCGATTTGGTCGAGGCTACACCTAGGTATGCCCCTCAAGTCATGCAATGAAACGGACAGTCGTTGCCCGGTTACCCTCGGCGCTCTGTTTACTTTGTTGACACGAGCCCCTGAACCCCTATTCCTGACAAAGGGGCACAAAACCGACCACCACGCCACCGCCAGCATGTCGCTCTTTTACACGGCGAATTACTAATAGGATTTGATTGTAATAGGATGTGGGTCGGAACCGTAAAGCAGTATCGAGGAGAGCGAATGAAGACTAGAACATGACGTTGAATCTACGGTGGTAACAAAGGACCTCCTAATCCCTTGGCGCACGCGTGATAAGCTCCCGAGAACCACGTGCATAGCCTTGATCCCTGTCGAAAAGCCTGAGATAATCCACGGCCTTAGCCTCCATCAAGTCCCAATACAATTTGCATGACTGGAAGTAGCGCCGAAGAAGCACAATAACGATAGCCTTCTGGACTTGATCAATATCCCAGCCCAAGATGCCCCTCAACTCCGCGGTTTTGGCTGTAACATCTTTACCAAGGCAGGCATCCGAGGCCATGTCAAAGCGCCCATCCGACCTTTGGTAGTTGAGGATTCGTCGTACAAGTCGACCTGGCGTCGGTTGCCCCTAATCCGAATAATGGCATCCTCTCCACCAGCGGGCGGTTCCTTGGACCTCTTTGCTGCTCTCATTCGCTAGCATCTCAGACGGCGTGATTCTTGCGGATCCTCGCCGGCAAAATCAAAGGACATTTCATCAATTCCCTCTGAATTCCGAGAAAGGCCAATGGAGGCCCTGTGTCCTGATGCAGGTTGAGGAAAACCGTTATGCAGTAATCGTCGATGTTTCCTAACCTCTTCTTGTTTGGCCTCCGTAATCTCGATTTCTGGTGCTCTTCTCAGAGAGTGTCGGCGATGTGGCTCTCGATAAGGCACATCGTGGCTGCTTTGAAAGAATATTCGCTTAGTAGATGCAAACCGCGACCTAGGGTCTAGGAATAGGTATTCATCATCGTACCCATCCTCCACCGCGACCAACCTCAATCGTCGCTGGACTGGGGTGCTCAGTCCGGTTCCAAAGTGGTGAGGGTTGTGGCTATGGGAAGGTTGTTTGGGGTTTTGCTGCTGTCCCATTTGCTGATCGGCTTTTAAGCTTGGGGCCGATTTGAGGATGCCCTTTAGGGGCCTCCTCCTTTCAGACGCTGCACTTGGACTTGGTTTCCGCCTCTCAGCATCGCCATCCACAACACATAAGTCACTTCCCTTCCTCCCGCGCTTGTTGCGGTTGATGGTAGACGCTGTGGGCTACGTGACACCCTCGTGAACCCGCTCTCTAGAAAGTTGTTTTCTGTCCTAACATCCTGAGCAAGCGACTTTGACCGAGCTCGGGAACTCGCTTCTGCTGTCTTCATTATTTGGTCCTCTGTAGCCGGTCCTGATGCTTGGTGGTACGGAGCTGGCGTTCTGCGATCTCGGGTTGAGGTTGAATCCGAGGGTGAAGGGTAGTGGCTACAGACGCGAGGGGTAAATTGAGCAGAGTCTTCATAATACTTTTCGTACTGTCTTGACCCTTCCGGGAATGCCTCGTGGTAGGCCGTGGCGATCATAGACTGTCGGCGCTGATGATATCTCGGGCCAACTTCTCTAGCTTCGCTTACTGGCCGAGGCAATTCCGAGTAACTCCTTCGTTCCTCTGCAGGGACACTCGATCGGCGGACTGTTGGACGTGTGTGTGTTCATGGTAATCTTTCCACCAAGATTTCACCCTCGGAATGTTCCGGCGTGGAGCTGCATTCTGGTGTGGACACGAACTCCAGTGAGGCTTCAGTCCTCCCCCTCGTGGTTCCAGAGCGTCTTTCCCACTCGACCATGTGGAGCTTGGGTGATAGGCGAGACGGTGGCGACGCCCTCCGCTCTCGGCTCCGACTTCTTCGTTTCATCCGAAAACTATCCACTCCCTGAAGGCTTTGGTCCAATTGAAGGTCGTCCATCGCGACCCCAACATCATAACCGATTGAAACCAAGCACCCTACTCTGAGGGTCGAGACTCTCGACGGACTGTGATCATCCGTGGACCCGCCCGAGGAAAGCCTAAAGGGTGCCTCAAGAGTTCTACAACATCTTGAGGGATCTCGCGCACGACGCATAGGCCGCCCCTGAGGATGCTGTCTCGCAGCTCGCGGACGTCCTGGGCCTCGATGAGGAGCGGTTCCCTGAGCTGCAAAGGCCGGGACCTACGGCCCCGCACCACGTGGCGTCCGGGTCCGGGCCATCGCACCGCACGCCATCGGACGGCCTCCCTACAGCCCCCTTCACCACGCCCAGCCGCGCATTGGGCTCCTATCCCACCGCCTCGTTCACCGAGACGCCGGAGCGCCTGGCCCTGTTTACGCAGCTAGCCAATTCTCACCTCTCACCTCGTCTCGTCTTTCGAGCGCAGCGAGCAGCCCACCGCTAGGCGCCCCCGGAGGGCCCCCGGAGGGCCCCCGGAGGGTTCGCCTCCCTCCCCGGGATGATTGGGGGGACGTGGGGAAGCCTCCGGCAACCCCCCGGGGGCGCCTAGCGGCGGGCTGCTCGCTTTGCTCGAAAACAGTACATTGTGCACCCCGCCCTTTGGACGTTTCCTCTCTTGGGCCTTGACAACACGGCACCGCTCATCCATCGCCGTTGCCTCCTCTCCCTCGCCGCGTCATCGCCGGCACCGCCCGCCATTTCCCTGTATGCCCGGCCTCGGGAAGACGATAGACGACACGCCCACTCCTCCGTCGCCTGCTGGTCTGCAAGCTCCAGCCTTGGGAGTTGTCCCCCGATGTCTCTGGAAGGGGGTAGAGGGGGTAGTAGAATGTGTCGCGGTCTGGCACGTCTGTGTCGAGGCTCCGGCTCCCTGGGAGAGACTTGCTCCTCCATCGCTACCCGATCTGTAAGCTCCCAGCCTCGATGGGGAGACCAAGGCCGCCGGAAGATCCGCTTGGTCTTGGCTAGCGCGGGCCCTTTGCTCTACATGCTCCCGGCCTTGATCGGAGAGGATGCCCTCGAAAGCGACACTCGGGTGACACTCGGCTCATCCATCACCTACTTGCTCTGCATACTCCGGCCTCGGTGAGAGGATGGCCCTCGAAGAGCGACACTCGGCTCGTCCATCACTTGCTCCTCTGTGAGCTCCCGGCCTGCCGTCCCGTTGCCGCGAATTTGGCCTTGGGCCATGCCCTCCAGGCTGGTCGCTGCGGTGGAGCGGGTATTTCAGTGGCCGCCTCCTGTGAAGTCACGGTTTGTAATCTCCCCTGACCACCCAATCTTGTCGACGTGGGCAGCGTGAGGCAGCCGCAAAGTCGCGGTTCTTTGTTGTTTCCCCCTGACCGCCATGGCCTGGACGCCACGAAACACGGCACTGGCCACCAGATCGTCTCCGGCGTGGTCGGGCAACTCTCTGGTCCTTGCACCAGCTTCCCCAGCTCAGCGCAAGACGAGGGTAAATAGAGCTTCGTCCCTCGCTCCCTCTCGCTCTTGTCTTGAATCTCCCATTCGCTCTCGTCTTCGTCACTCGGTTCAATCTCGCCTTCGCCCATTCGCTCGTCTTGCCTTGTTCTTGATCCACCCCATCCCCCCTCGACTCGCTCGTCCAGATATCCTTCCGTCTTTGCGTCCACCTCTCCAATGTCTTCAAAGCATGCCGCATCCAGCTCTCGCCGGGCCCCCACCGAGTCGTCCTATGTAGGAACTACCGAGCCCCTCTCTTAGGGTGATGCTGACTTTATTTTGCCTAGTACTCCTTTAATGGGGTTCCATGCGGCAGTGGGAAAGAACCTGCCCAGACCTGGATGTACGCTGCTGAGGCGAGACGGCAGCAAGCGTTGATGGAATTTCAAAAGCTCGTCAAGGGGAAGAAGAAGCCCAAGTATCCCTCCCCCTTCAAGAACCACAACAACGAGGTGGACCTGCCGATACCTCCGGGGGAGACGAAGAATGGGCTGGAATGGTACCACCAGCCGCTTATTCCTGGCAGGAACGAGCCTTGGAGGGATAGGGAACCACCGGGTGCCGTGAGGTCCGTCTGGACACCTGGAAAGCCACTGAAATTCGTCGCTATGAATCACGACGATTCCAAGGGCTTCACAACAAACAAGGAAGGGAAGAAGACAGCAAGGTTTGGCATCTCCAGATACCACCCCGCTGCCGGGGCGCAACCAAATGACCAGCAGTAACCACAGGAGCACCAGCTTCGGCAGGCCGAAGCAGAAGGCTCCGCTCTGTTTGAGCTTGTGGTGGATTTCGGCGTGGGATGTAGCTCTTAGACCCTCGTTTTGCTATTTTGGATAGATAAACAACTTGCCCTTTGCAGTTGATTGCAGTTGACAAAGAAAGGAATGCTGTGCCCTTGTCGACCTCGCTGCTGGAAGAGGTAAGCGGCATCCTGGTTTGAACAAAGAAGGCCGCTTATAAATAGTCCGCATCCCCTCTTGAGTTTTATTCCCTCTCGTCATTCCCTCCTAGTCTTTCACTCGCCGCCTCCAACCACCACTCCTAGCCTTTCACTCGCCACCTCCAATAGGGTCTTTTCCCACTCCTCTCATGGACATCGACTTCAGCGAGGCAGAGGCCTACGCTACTGACTGGCACGAAGAACATGTCGCCATCTTCTACACCTTTCAAAGCCTGCTCAGAGCTTCGGGAGACGACAATAGCAGCAGCGCCGTCGAGACGAGAGCGACAGCCATAGCCAACGTTATCAGAGAGGTTGCCTGGCAGGGCAGCGACCATACGCCTATCGATGCCTGTTGGGATAACTTAATGAACATGGTAGAGGAGATCCCGCTCAACCACCCGTGGCACGCCATCTTTGTCCGCACCATCCACATACTCCACGGGTTAGTCGGTGAGCAGGTATACTCGGTGCCCGGGTATTTTCCTACTGCTACGTGGGACGGCCTCGCCTCCTTGCAGTATCACTTCTGGGACTTTTGGGACGGCAGGAGTATGATCTACCTCGCAGCAGGTCCGGGTCCGGAGAAAGATGTCAAGGTGCTACAATGGAAGCGCTGGATCTCCATGTTTGCGCAGATGCCCGCCTTCATCGCCCTCCCCTACTACATCATGCGGGCTATCCAACCTCTCGAGTCGCCCATCGATGCGGACCCGGTCGACGCCGCGTGCACGCTCTGGACGGCCTGCGAGTGGTTCATCCACAGGGCGTACCAAGCGCTGGAGTGCCTGCGAGCGCACGCTATCGATAAGGACGAGTATCTGGGGATGGGCGAGCTGTACCGCCGGGATGTAGGCGACCCGTGCAGCCTGGAGCGCTGGGACTGGTGGAAGCATCGCCTGCAGGAGCTCGCTGTCAACGTCGACGTCGACGCAGAGACGAAGCAGCACGTGGTGATGGGGCTGGCGAGCATGGCTGCGGCCGAGGCGCGGCCTAGCAAGGTAGAGGGGCTGGACAGAGAGGAGAAGCGAAAGGAGAAAGAGAAAGAGGAGAAGGAGAAAGAGAGGAGGGAGAAAGAGGAGAAACGAGAGGAAGAGGGGAAGGAAGAGAAATAAGAGGAGTAGAAAGAAGAGAAAAAAACAAGTGAAGCATTAGTGTGGCTACCCTAGATGAATAGTTAAGACCCTTTATAATGCGCTTAGGCAGGCCTTGATATCTGGTTATTATTGTTACTGTTGTCTGTTCTGGGCGCCTTAGGCGAAGTAGTTCCTAAATACCCGATCTTTGCTATGAAGAGCCGCTGCTGTTTGTAAAGGGATATTATGTTAACTTAATACCCCGCTACGGATAGGAGCAAATTATAGGAGAGCTATTAGGCTAAGTAAAATACTATAGATTAATTAGCACAAGATAGGGACTAAAGAAGGTTCTGTACCCGCTTAAGGTTGCTTATCTAATATTAGAAGGAGTAAAACCCCTTGAGAAGGTTGTAAGTATCTCTTAATTGGTACATAGCTTAGCATAGTTCTGGCATAGCCCTTGCCCACTACTAGGCAGGATTAGAGTTTCCCCCTAAGCTAGAACTACCTATCGAGTTCATTACCTTTATATTACCTTAATATCTAACTGTAAATTAGGTAACAACAGAGCCAGCCGACTAGAGGCTAACCCCTTTTTCCACTGAACTCGTCACTTACTACTATAACGCTGGCTATATTAAACCCTTTAAATTGCTAATCGTGTACTACAGGTTGATCTCGGCTTTTACTAACAAAGTACCGAGATTATAAAGAAGAACTTACACCGCTATACGCTGGCTTTAACTAGCTATATTTTACTCCGATTACTATATTTGTACTCTAACCACCATATTTGTGCTCTAACCGCCATATTTGTGCTCTGGCCAGCCGTACCGATTGATTGAAAAAAGTGCCGAAGACGTTATGTAAGCTTTAAGTGGTACCACTATGCTAATCGGTTTGTATAGGTTGCTGTAACCGCCTTGAGAGGAATGTTACGCTTGCGTCTCTGCTTAGCTTCATCACATCCGGGACCATGATAAACCTAGACAGTCTTAACGCGGAGGGGTAGAGTACGACTTTGCTGTCCTCCGTAATTGACCTCCCGTCCTCCCATTGGCAGAGCCCTAGTTAGGAATGCTGCAGATGTCAAAACAGGGTCGGATTGCCGTCTTAAGCTGCTTGACGCTGACGCTAGTGTATTTTTTACTTTTGCCGCAGGGTGTAGGCATCTAGGGGCTCTAATGGAGAGTACCGCCCACCCACTGTTGGAAAAGGGTGTGGAGGATAAGAGGGTAGTGTTAGCCTCTTAACAGACCTCACGTAGTTTAAAGGAAAGGCTTAAGTTTATTTATGTCCTTAGGAGACACTAAGGGGTTTATTTAACAACGCTACGTAGCGGTGGATTGCCGACTTTCATAACGGGGAGGGCTTAGTCGGGCTGGGTCTGGAATCGACCCAGTGAAGCGGAAGGTGCGTGATCAAGCTTTAGTCACTCAGAGGGGCGAATATTACCTTTTCTCTTAACACCTACGTATCGTAGAATGAGCCTATGTCTATAGAATTATGCGTAAGGCAGTTGTTCCGACGAAGAAGGAGGGGTTTCTAAGCTGTCATGTCAGCAATCCGAGATAGTCTGTGCGTAGAATAAATCTGTAGCCTTGAGGACCGGAAGCCGATTTCAGTTGCGACTGTATAAGGAGGAGTTTCGAGTACATTAATAGTTAGCATAACTAGTTAGAAACAATCAAAAGCCCTTAGCCAGACGATTAAGACGTTTCTCAACGCAAATGGTAAGATGATTACGTGCGCGATACGTAGATATGTGAAGGTGCGAACCTGTGTGCTGGGATTGCAGTTCTAGGAGTTTTATGGCAAATTAGGCATGTATATATATAAAATCAGGTATAAGAAGTCGCTACCCCACATTGGTTAAAAAGACTAAACAGCTACTATTTCAGTCCATTCTAAATCAAGATTTCCAAATTAAGCACTTTTTACCTCTTAGAACACTAATAGCTTATAAGAAGCATCTGGATCTAAAGATTAACAATTACAGCTAATTCTTTCATATCCAACTCCCTAATTAAGCTTTTTAAAAAGAAGACAGTTAATAAAAGATCAAGTCCCTATAGACCGAGTTGAGGACCGCATCGAGCATCTCTACAACACACTGGAGAAGCTGATCGATTACAAAGCAGACCTTGAAAAAGCAGCGGTCTCCAGATTAGGACTCCCAGGCTACGGCGCTTCTTTGAGGGATAGGACTTCCGGGACGTTTACGCCAGTAACGACCCCTTCTACCTACGAGTCTGCACCCTGAACACGATGGGGAAGGGTTGTGTCGACTTTGTGCGGGGAATCCACGCCGTGACGCTCTTTGGGCGCGGCTTTGGCGACTTGATACAGCCCATCATTTCTCCGTCAACGGCCGGCCTGGCGGGGAAACACGCCGTCGCATGCTACCGCTGGTCACGACTCCCTCTCAACAGATATTACCTCGCCGCTCGTGTCTTGGATCTCGAGAGTGTCATGGACCGCGACGGCGACGCAACATGCAATCCCCGGCAGCTATGCGATAAAATTCTCTGGTACATGAGGGAGACCATATTCCATCCCTGCCCATGCACATCATCCTAGCAGCTTATTGTTAGCAAACCCCAGCAAGGCGTCAGTAGTGAGACATCACGATCCAGTCCAGACACTCTTTCCTTCGAGTCTTCTCTTGGCGATCAAAAGAAGCCACACACCACGCTAGAACCCAAGGGCGCAGTCATCTTTGGCCATGACGTGCAACTTCAGTGGTACTGGCGCGACACTAGCTACCCGCTGAGAGGCAACCCTCCGCCGGTAGAGGACGTTGAGGATGGGCTTGGTGATGACGCAGCTACGGAAGCCTCGGAGGAAAGTCGTAGTAGGGCGTCAGCAAGTGCTAGGACAAATACCTCGCCCTTCAGCAATGCAAGTTCATCGACTGGAGATAGCAGCATCGCCCAGATCACTGCCTCGACCAGCGCGAATACCTCGGTGAGCGGCCAGTTAGGCAAGATAGAGGTGTCTGGAGAAAGTCCTGCGCTAAACTGGGGAAAAAGCTTCCTTGGTATACTGTATGTACTGTACGGAAGAAATGGTCGTAAGGATGCTTGATTGATCGAACCTGTGTGGCTGCCCGAAACTGCTTTTCAGGCCCTGTGGCCAGTGGGGGGAGGTGCCAATTACCGCCTGAGGCACAAGCCAAGCCCAATAGTATTCATAATAAAGACGAGAGTCCCAAAAGATTTAGAAAGGCGGCCATAGGGCTCTGTCGGAAGCGCTAGCGTCCACCCAGGTCCAGTCCGTCTCTGCCTTCTCCCCACGCCCTGCCGCTTCTCGATATGCGAGTAGAACGCTGTGATCTTTCTGTCGGGTCGGGGTGGACCCAAACCCAGGTCCTTACACGGCTGACCATACTCTTGATGCCCACAGCTGCAGGCGGGGAACGGTAACGACAACGTCGCCTTCGCCTGGACCAGGTGGCCGGAGGAATAAGAGATCGAACTCGAGCCGCAGGTTGCCACTAGTAACTGCGTACGATGCCGGAAGGTTAGGCGTGTTATCTGGCCAGTTGATGGTGATTTCTTGGGTACGGCATGGTCGAGGCGTATTAGTGAGGCGAGCAGCCGCTCTGGTGACGGGTCCTGGGCGGGGAGGCTGTCCTGTCTCCACCCACTTTTCTAGTATGATCCTCTTTGTATGCCGGTCTAGTTTGGCTAGGAGGACGATCTTGACCTGGTGCTCCGAGGCTGAGAACCACCACTCCATATCCATCCGTAAGCCTGCCAAGGTCGATGAGACGCCAGCCTCTATAATTAACGTCGGCCAGGCTTCCCGTCCACCCCGCCCCGGCCACGGGCTGCCGCTTGAATCGGGCTCCCCGGCGTCCCTGTCCATATCGTCACCACCCGGATGGCCTTGTCCCCTAAAGGATGTTGTCGCGCCATCATTGTTCCAAGCATCCCTCAGACCCATCAAGAAAATTTCACTCCACATTTCCAGATAGAGGTTTTTGTGAAGCCATTCGTGAGGCTTACCCGGTATGACGACAATAAGGATCCGCTCCTGGGCATTGTAACGCCGAAACCGAATGCCCCGTCTGTGGAGGCCTCTTTCTCTGTTGAGCGTGGTAAAGTTTTGGAAGGAGACACCTGTTTGGATTAGCGCCTGTGAAAACATATGAGGCAATGGAGTTAACCTTGAAAGGTGAAGACGTCTTGGTTGGCAGAGCTGATATGGTCCCAAAAAGCCTTGGTAGTGGTAAAGGGGATTGGGAGTTCCGATGCCGATGCCGATGCCGATGCCATTTTTGCTTCCAATATCTCTCGTGATGGTAGAGCATGTGTTAAAAATATAGGCCCAAGATTCAACAAGAGCTGTCGGAGTGCGAGGGTATACTTGCGCTTATTTATCCACTCCAAGTTGCCGAGCTGTATCGATAGCAAGACTTTGTTGAGCGCCTCGCCTATTGCCGGATCGGTGGCGAAAGCTTTTGTTGAACGTGACACGTGCCGCCGGATCCGGAAGGGCTGCCACCGGATCCGGAAGTGCTGCCGCTAGACCCGGCGATTAAGGTAATATATGGTCTATGGCAGGCGGTGGTGGTGATGGTGGTGGTGATGGTGTATGGTGGTGGCCATGGTGGTGATGTTGGTCCTAATTGCGTTCCTCTTTGTCCTCAATCCCCAAAGACGGCGGTCCTTGTTATTCAGGCCATGGAACTACATCGAACCCTACGCCCCTCACGCTCGTGTGTCGCGGACATCTGCAACAAAGAAAAAAAGACAGAAAAAAAAGGGCGTCGCGTCGGACCTTTGCCGACAGCGCCATGCAGATCAGCGCCATCGAGCCTGGCGACGAATCCACGGCTGAGGATTTTTGACCGGCGACTGATGATACTGGAGACGATGGAAGAGACGATGCTGGGCAGACACGACATCCTGTTGACCTCGGACGCCGCAAACACCCCCGTCACCGCGTGCACGATGCCCGGCTTGTTGCCGCACGACAGCGTCAGATAGTGGTCGTTGGCCATTTTGCGATTGAGTGTCCTGTTTTGTTGTTGGAGGATGAGTCAAGGCCTGCCATGTGTCCACTTGGCGAGCCGTCGTTCTCAAACGGGGAGCACCCCTCACCACGCTCGTCACCGCGGTGTAGACCGAGATCGGCGCGGGTGGGGTAGGGCTGGCCAACATGACGTCCCGCCCGGAAGGGACTCCAAATGATGACGCCGACTCATATTCGGAAGGATTTCCATATGGCGGCAGGTGTTGATGATGGCTACTGCTAGAATTTCTCTGGCGATTTCAACACAGGCGTGCATACTCCGGCGACTTCCATTGGGTCCGCTCCCACCGTGCAGCATCTTGACAACCCTCCAGTCGTACTGCTCCTCTGGCTTCCAACCACTTACCGCCAGCGATGTCCAATAGGCATGTTGTTTCAGTGACTTGCATTGGCATCCAGGAAATGGTACCCTAAAGATTTGGCGCTTTGCCTACGACTGCGATGCTTTTTCCGTCTCCTTCGGCCTTCATGTCGCGCTGAACCTTCCTCGGATTGAGGGCGCAGAACACGTCGGCATGTATTGGTAACTGAACAACCATCTCAGCAACAGCCCATTCCGCGATCATTTCAGAATGCCTATGGCAACAACAGCGCCCTCCACACAGGATGACTGGAAGGTAGTCAAGCCAATCATTGCGGATCTCTACCTCAAGGATAACTTGAGGCTGAAGGACGTCATTGAGGTCATGAGAGAAGTCCATCACTTCCGCGCAACGTAAGCGAAACGATGTTCTAGTATTGGTGTTCGAGGCGGCTGACATGAAGGAAGGCCCCAGATGTACAAAGCCCAGTTTGTGAAATGGAATTGGAAGAAGTATATCACAGCAGGGTGGTTGAACGAGGGCGGGTCCCATCCCCGAAACTTGAAAGGCAAGAAGGGCGTCCACCAAGTATATGGCACTGATCTCATCATGCCTCGCCATCGCATCAACCAACAACGGCCAGAGCAATTCAACACCCACGGAAAACAACATCATTCCAGGGTCATTCGAACAAAAATCCCCGTTGGAGGACAGCAACTCCGTTTACAAAAATGGGTCGTTACGACTCAACCACAACCGTCTTGACACCCTTCTCACCTTCCGTCGATTCCTTGTGGCACTCTCAAGCAGAAAGGTCCCAGGCCACCCGATCACCTGCGCTTCGAAGGCTCTCATCGCAGTTTTTCCAATCCATGCCCGACATCACCACCATCTCCTCCTACACTGCCCTTGCCTGGCGTCTGTGGACAGACACCCTCTCCTCACTCCTCGGGGAAGACAACATCTCGACTCTTCACGCCCACCGCGCTTATCTCATTGGTCATCCTTCACCTCCCACGTCCCTGACAACCTCTCTTCTCCAGAGATACTCGGACCTAGCTCACAAGGCATCCCTGACCTTGGGTGCGTCCCACAAATCGACACTTGGCAATCGTCTCCCGCAGCTCCCCGATCGCCGTCCCCCGCCTACCCCCTCCTAACACCGACCTGGCCGTCTTTCCGGCAGCCCTCGAGCATGCATCCTCGTAATGCCCATTCCAGGGATGTTCGCCCACCTACAGGACCTTGTCCGAGAGCTGCGGACCGTGGTCCAGATTCCATCACAGATAGAGCTGGTCGATAATGCCGTGACGCCTACACAATGCCGTCTAGAGGTAATAGGCTTAGCTAGTTGCCGAGTTTCTGATGCAGCGAGGGTGCCGTCGACAACACCATCGGGGGCATCAGCGTCGTCCCTAACGCCAAGGGCGACGTCGTTCCGTCCGCCTTGCCGACATCCCGCGTGATAGCAACCCCGAGGCTATCCTCGACGATGAAGGTCTTGGCAGCGCCGTCCTCGGACCTACATACCTAGCTAGTGTTCTACGGAGGGACGTGATGATGCCGTCGTGAGGCCGGTGCAGTGGCGCGCGCGTCAGACAGGCTGGGGGGCTCTGAGACTTGACTGTTTTAGCGAGGCCTGGCCGGGGGAAAGATTCGCGAGATTCACGGAAACGTGATGTCAAAAAGGTGGACAGTCTACCTAACCGACTCGCAGGGTGCTGACTTAGCTGCTCAAAACAAAAGAGACAGAGGAGAAAGGAAGGCGCCAGCGCCTGGCGTCGGTGTGTCTGCATTCAGGGTGGAGGATAAAAGAGCCAGCATAGGTCTTTAACTAGCAAGTGAGCGCACTGTCAGAAAGTCTTCGCACAAAAGGAGGAAAGTCCCAGCATAAGGAAATATGCTTTTCAATTAGACTCGGGGCTAAAAACGGAAGAGTGCACATCGAGTAGCTGACAGCTCTGACTTGTCTCAAGAGTCTCCCGATCCAGCCGACCAGTTTGGTCTCGCTGGCCTCACTGTCCTCCCGATTCCCAACATCGCCGACATTGCTCTCGTGCTCCAACACGCCCAAGCGCTCCGCGCCCTGCAAGACCAAGACCCTTCGACCCAAGACGCACTCATCTACTGCAACGCCACCACGGCACATCTCAACGCTCTCGGCGACGACTGCCCGGCCACATCACCTTCTTCGGCGACGACGTCGGCCTGGTCTTTTTCAGGATGACAAAGCCAGTTTACGAGGATGCCCATCTCCAGCTGTTTCTGAAAATATTCTCTCTTCTCGACCGTTTGTTTGACAAGTTTGTCGCCACTGGCCCAGCAGAGTACAAGGGCATCGGCACAAAGAAGAAGAGAGGGGACAGCGGTATCCGGCCCAAGCCTCCTCGCCGGTCTGGCAAGCATTATCCCACCCTTGTCATCGAAGCTGGAAACAGCGAATCTCTTCCACGGCTACACAAGGACAGAGACTGGTGGTTCGATAACTCACCGCCGAACCAACCCGAGGGTGATGTCAAGACGGTTCTTCTTATCAAGGTGTACGAGAAGACAAATCGGGTTGTCGTTGCGCAGTGGCATCGTTCGTTTTACCAGTACCCTACTGCCGAGATTGTCATCGCGCCACACCCGGACAAGCCCTTCTCGGTGCATGACAGCAGCCATTGGGTTGTTCAGGGGGCACCTCTGGTCATTTCCTTTCAGTAAGTTTTCTTACGGCCAGCTCAGGGGATCGAGACAGACATTGTTCTGATGGAGGACTTTTTTATCCGCATGGCAATGCAATGCTGGGACACGAATAAAGATATCTGAGGGCAGACTTTGGTCCGTCGCCTCCGGTCCTCGTCTCCGGCTGTCTTTCGTCTTCCGTCTGGTGCTTCAAGTCTTTCCTCCAGTCCTTCACGTCCATTGATAGAGGAAGTCTGAGGACAGTCTTCGACTCCAGTCTGTCCTTCACATCAAGTCTTTGTCAGCCTTCACTGTCAGTCTTTCGCCTTGTCCTGCCTTCGTCCTCGCCTTTGACCTTCGTCTTGTCCTCGACTTCGCCCGCCTTCGCCTTGTACTCGCCTTTGCCTTATCTTTGACTCTCATCCGACTCGCATCGTCAGACTCGAGATGCATCGTCAAGACCATCGTAAATCGTCAAGACCATCGTACATCGTCGAGACCATCGTACATCGTCGAGACACATCGTCTCTTGTTTTGACATCGAGACTCCATCGAGCATCGTCTCGTGTCTGACTCGTGTCTTTGACTCGTCTCTTTGACAGAGCATCGTCAACTCGAGACTCACATCGTCGACTCGAGATTCACTCGCATCGTCTTCACGACTTAAGACTCGCATCCACCGCATCGGAGATCAGATCGTCCATCATCTTGAATGCATCCTCAACTCGAGACTGTCATCTTGACTCAAGGCTGTCGTCCGCATCTCTCGTCTTGATGAAGATGCAGACGATGCGGTCATGCGGTCGAATGATGGGATGAGTCTTAAGACGAAGTTGAAGATGCGGAACGATGACGAACGTGGGAGCCGAACAATGGAAGAGGATGTGAAGATAAGTTGAAGATACAAGTCGATAATGCTCGACAAGAAAAAAGTCTTGAATGATGCAAGTGGAGTCGAGAAGACAGCTATTAAGTAAGGACGAAGACAAGTCTCGTGAAGATGCGAGACGATGCGGTTGACAAGTGAAGTCTCGATGAAGACGATACAGTCGACAATCCAATGAAGGAGTCTCGAGACGATGCGGCCGAACAATGGGAACGATGGAGAAGAGTCGATAGGAGTCAAACGATGTGAAGATAATTCTCAATAAGAATGATCTTAAACCAATGCGACGAGTCTCTAGTTAATGCGAGACGAGTCTCTAGTCTCTAATACGAGTTGGACGATGCGAGTTAAGATGCTTTAATGATCCTCGACAAGACGAAGATGCGGAAATGCTTTAATGATGCTTGATAAGACGAAGATGCGGAGATGTTTTGATGATGCTTAATAAGACGAACATCTTCACTTAACCGTCATCTTTAGAGACTATCGTTCAAGACTTCTTCAATCACCATCTTCTCAACTCAAGACTTCTTTCGCATTTTCATCTTCACTCGATCGTCGTCTTCTCGACTTAAGACCCACTCGCATCGTTTAAGAATTCTCTCACATCTTTGTCTTCGAGACTCGAGACTCGTCTTCGTTCGACCGTATCGACTTAGCACTTATCTTCACATCGTTTAACTTATCTCACATCTTTAAATTTCGTATCTTTAATCGTCGTCTTAAGTCTTTGCATCTTCACTCGTATCTTCGATCGTCGTCTTCATCTTCAAGACATCTTCACTCGTTAACAAACGTTATCTAACTCTATCGTCGTCTAATCATTAAGCTCACGTCCGTCCTCGTAAAGCATTAATCGTCGTCCTTAGAGTATTGAGACTTATCCGTCGCATCGCCTCCCGTTATCATTGTAATATAATTAGGTTTCCAATAGCTATAATCTCTTTCATCTGTAACAAGATACTTTGATATTATAAGTCTTTCCATCAGGTGGCACTATAAGTACGTTATTATAAATAACCGCTTCCTAGCAGCATCAGCCCCTTCTTCCTCCCAGCATCAGCCTTATTCTTCCTCCTAGTATCAGCCCTATTTTCTTCCTCCCAGCCTAGCCCATTATGCCTCGTTCTTGCTCTCCTACCTCTCGTCCCTCTGCTAACAGCCCTGCTGGGCAGTTCGGCCTCGCTGGCCTCACCGTCCTCCTGATTCCTAACATCGCCGATATTGCTCTCGTGCTCCAACACGCCTAAGAGCTCCACGCCCTGCAAGACCAAGATCCTTTAACACAAGACGCGCTCATCTACTGCAACGCCACACGGCATACCCCGGCGCCCTTCGTTCTGTCTCTGGACGATACCCTGGCCACATCACCTTCTTTGGTGACGAGGTTGGCTTTGTCTTCTTCAGAATGCCCAGGCCGGTTCATGAGACGGCCCATCTTCTGGTCTTGGACAAGATCTAAGCCATCATCTTCCAGATGGGTTTGTAACGTAAGTCTATCCTTACCTGCTCAGCAGAGTTCAGTGTCGGCACGAAGAAGAAGTAAGGAGACAGCGGTCTCCAGCCTGATCTGCCTCGCTTAGCCGGTAACTAATTTCCCACTCTTGTCATTAAAGTGGGAAATAGCGAATCGCTACTTGATATAGATAAGAATTAGTGGTTTAACAACTCGTCTCTGGCTCTGCCATAAGGTGATGTCAGGATTGTTCTTCTCATTAATGTGTATCTAACGAAGCGCATCGTCATCGAGCAGTGGCACCGTTCTGGCTTAGCTGGCTGGGTTGAGATCAAACCACACCCGGATAAGCCCTTCTCGCTGAGCGATAACAGCTGCTGGACTGTCGAGGGGCCCATGGTGATTCCGTTTCAGGAGGTGTTTTTACGGCCGGCACAGGGAGAGGAGAGGGATATTGTTCTGACGGAGGACTTTTTGGCCAACCTGGTATGTTTTGCTAGCAGAGCAACACACGTGTCTGACATTGTCTTATCGTCCTTCAAGTCGAGTCTTCAGGCACATCTGACATGTCTTCGGCCTTTGACTCGTCGTTTAAGACTCGTCATTCGCCGCATCGACTCTTTACTCGCATCGACCGCATCGTCAACTCGTCTTCCATTGTCCAGTCCTTCGTCTTTCGTCTTTAAGTCCTTCGAGGAAGTCTGACAGTCTTCCTTCAACAGAGGAATCTGAGGACAGTCTTCCTTCGACTCCAGTCCTTCACATCAAGTTTTGTCAGTCCTCGCCTTTGTCCATCGCCTTTGGAAGTCTTGATCCCGAGACTTTCTTCATCTAGAGTCGTCTTCATCTTAACTCGATCGTCGTCTCAACTCACCTTCGACTTGATCGTCTCGACTCTTCACTATCACAAGGGACTGCGGTCTCACACAGTGGCTTGTAACCAAATTGAATTAAGGTCTGATGAATGCAATAATCTTCTATGGCCTCAAGGTCGTTGCCCTAGCAGAGCCAGAGAGGGCCTCTTATATCCTTCAGATCTGCTCGGTGTTCGTGCGACCTGAACCATTGTCGTGGCGAGCTGAACCATTGCTGTGGTGGAGCTGAGCGATCGTCGCGGTGAGTTCAGCTAGTGTGGTCCACAGTCGCCACCTACACCACACCTGGTCAGCTCCACTGGCTAGATGTTAGGAGCACCATTCCACCACCCTAACCCTAGCCCTGTGACATTCACCGACTCGTCTTCATCTTTACTTGATTGTCTTGACTCTTTACTAACTCGAGACTCTTTCTGTAGTGTATTTATATATCAATCATCTTAACTCTTCACCAGTCTTTAACTCTACGTACTCGTGTATTATATCTTGACGCTCCTGTAGATATTAATCATCTTCAGACTTAACTTATCTCGTATATTTATCGTCGTCTTGTGTACCGTCGTCTCGTGTATTAAATGTCGTCTTATATATAAGTCTTATATTGTCTTTTATTTAATATATAAATATATTTATTCTTACTTTTAATATTTATAAAAATATACGTTATATTTAATTCCCGTTAAATATTTATGGAAATATACTAATTGTTAAATTCCCACTTTTATAGAATCTTTAGTGTCGTTTCGTTTGTTATTACGCGACGGCCCTTCGCTACACTACAGAGCGCTCCATTCCTCACTTTCACTTTTGGCAATTTAGCGTAGGGTATTAAGCTTATTTTAATAAATATAGCGAGTAAAGAAACAGAGACCTGTCCGGAGGCTAATATATTGATTTAAAAAGGTAAAATGAATATTGACAAAAAATTTAAGGTTAAGAAAGTAATCTTTATAAATAAATCTTACTTTTTATTAATTTTATTTTATAAAGTTTACAGACTTTAATTTTTATAGTTTATATACTTTATTTTAAAAGGTTTAAAAGAAATAATAAAAATAATCATAATTAAAAAGAAATCTTACTTTTTAAAAACTTTATTTCATAAGGCATATAAGCTTTATTCTACAAGGTTTACAGGCTTTATTCTACAGAGTTTATAGTGTTTGTTTTATAATTTATAATTTACTTTTTTTTTTACTTTTACAACTGCAATTCGAACTGGGAACCTCATTAATTTATATTACGCTATTTACTACTATACTATTTCTATTTCTACATTTGAAAACTTAACAGTTTTTTCTAACCTAACTAGGTGGATTAAAGTAATAATTTAATAATTTTTAATCATAAGCTTATATAATTAAATGATACATATTAATATACATCACGTGATATAGAATCCGATTCTCACATGGGTTAGGGTTAAGCAAAGGGAGATATTCAAGTTGAAAGTGAAAAAACTATAACTTTTATAGTTATTATTTTAAGTTATAACATAAAATAAGAAAGGTTTTGAAAGTAGCTGTTATAGTGTGGCATGCAGCTGTAAGCGCAGCTCCGTGACATAGCATAGTTCTAGCATATAGCGCACTTTAGGTACTAAGTATAGTAAGCTTAGTATTCTAGCATTCCTTTTAGAAGGTTAGCATAGCGGGGGTGCGCTTCGCTTTGTCAGCCGTCACAGTAGCCGGAATAGTAGATTGGTAATCTTAGCCACGGAACGCGCAAGCATTACCACCAGCCGCAAGTTTATAAAAGAAGCAGTTTAGCAAAGCTAGAGTGCGAACATAAGTAATTTAATTAAAGAATTACAACATAATTTATCTAATGTGTAGTGATTCTGACAGGGAAAGGCTAGCTATTATTAGCGTTATAATGTACGTAAATAGCTTAGAAATATAGGAAATCCGTATATAGCTGCATTAAAGACTGTAAGAATAGACACTTTATTATTAAAATAGTGCTTAAAATAATAATTTCTTAAAGTCACCTAACCTTAAAACAATTTCTAGAAGCCATTGCTCCACCTTTTTTCCTAGAAGTCATCCGCTGCTTCATCCGCCTTAAGAACCGCCTCACTCTTCTCTTAGGAGTTGTCCGCTCTTAAGAGCCGTTCTCCACTCTTTCCTAAGAGCTATCCGCTCCTAAGAACCATTCTTCACTCTCTCCTAAGAACTAGTCTTTACTCTCTCCTAGGAACCAGTCTTCACGCTCTCTTAAGAGTCATTCACTTATAGAAACCAGCCTTCACTCTCTCTTAGAAGCCATTCACTTCTAGGAACCATTCCCTGATTTCTCTCCTACAAACTATCCACTCCTAGGGACCGCTCTCTAATCTCTTAAACCTCTAGGTCTACAACCTGTTTAACAGTGCGATTCACCCTCGACAGTTATGCTAGTCTTTATTTAATTCTCTTGCTACTACTGCCTTTAGGAGTCCTTTCCTACGTTCTGTCTTCACCTTAGTTCACCTTGTTATATTAAGAGCAGGCTGTAACACGAACATGGTAGCTAGTATTGTGAATTTAACAGTAATTAAAGGTAGTTCCGTTTACTTAACGTCAGTTAGTTAGATTAAATAATGTGTGCTGCGTTTTATAAAGCGCTTCCTTCAGCGAGTAGCGATGCAAATGAGCAGGCAGTAAAGCTTAGTTCCATTTTAGGAAATTAGCTAGTAACTATACCTTAGGGTGCAAAATGCGTGGTGTAAAATAGCTGCTGCATTAAGCAGCGTGTGCCTGCTAAATACAGCAGTACTTTTATATAGAAATATATACTAGTAGTGATAAGTAATAAAAAAGTTAAAAGTTATAAGAAGAAAAGTAATATTAAAAAGAAAAGGAAGTATTAAAAGTAAGTTAAGTTTTATGTTTATAATTATTACTAAATGTAAATACTTATTCCTTTTTTTAATTAGATAAAAAGAAAATTTTTCCCCTTTTAAGTTACTAATTAAAATAAATTAATGTGAATAGTTATTTTAACCCCCTTAATTACTTTTAACTTTAGACTTAAACTTTTACTAAATTATACACTTTACTAATAATTTTTATAATTTAACATTATATATACATTACCTCTTTCATATTATTCCCTCCATTTAATTAAGTAAAACTATCAAAAGATTTATATTCCTTTTAAAGTAAAATAGTGTTTTTCATTACTTAGAATAACTTTACTTATTTTATAAACTCTTATTAAAGTGTACACTATAACATTTATGACTTTAACTAAATGATACATTACTAAATAAGTCCTTACTCTTAATATCTAATTTAAAATCTTTCTTCCCTTAAGAAATTTCTTAAGCTTTTTAAAAGTGTTAAAATGCAAAAGGGGTCAAGGCATTGGAAAGCAGTGTGTGTTGAAGGTGATTAATTATTTCTATCTTCGAGAGTGGAAGCCGTGTTATTATAGCCGTGAGGGTAGCCAGTGCACGGAGTGCATTAGCCACACTCGCTTCTGCGAAGCGAGGTTAGCTGACTGAATACAAGGTTGGCAGTGGAGTCTGGCGTTCTTAGCTGCGCAGATCCACGGATGCAGCCGCGGAGCGGCTACGTGGATCCAGCCATACTGTTCCAACCGCACTGGCCGGGTTAGGGTTGTAAAAACCCAATAAAAAGTCTACTTCTCCTTTCCTAATTATAAACTTATTAAAAACCAAAATTTAAAAGTTTAATAATATTTATAGTTAGTAATTAAACTTACTGTAACAAGGTTAGCACAATCAACAAATTAGGAGCTTAAGCAGTTATAGCCAATTTAGTAAAATTAAAGTGTAAGGAAAGAAGGTTCCATATAGTAATCGCGCTAGCATTAGAAAGTTAGATGCTCCAATAGCTGGTCACGTGCTACTAGTCTATCTCGGCCTAGTGCCGTGCCCTGACCAATTGCAGGTGTAGCCTATGGGCTTGCGATCTATAGCACCTATTCCTTTTCTATCTGTATCTTTTAATTATATTACTAATACCGTGGTAAGCTTTTTAATAAGTAGTTATTAATATAAAGATTAGTAGCTAAAGACCTTACACCAACTTATAGTAGTCAACAGAGCGGACCACTAATAAGCAAGTTAAGTGGGAGATAAGCCTGTAGAATAAGTGGCCTGATAATGGATTTGGGTAGTGTTAGATTTATCCTTTATATTCTAGCTAGTGCTGTGAAGGCACTAAGCCGAATTAGAAAGATTAGGAGGTTATATGTCACAGATGAGTCACGTGACTAAGTGGTATCCGAAGATGGAAAGAATGAGAGTAGAATTGGTGTGATGAAAGATGAAGAAATAAAAGCCTTTTTGGAGAGAGGAACTCTTCTTTATATATTTAGTTCCCCAGATCTACTTTTCCAACCCACTTTAAATAGAGTTTATTATTTAAGTTCATTTCAGCTGCTATTACTGTTATCTCCGAGAGAAACGTGCTGTTAACCTTAATAGCGAAAACCTTATTATAAATTAAAAGATAAAAAAGTTTATATTTAAGCTTATATTAAATAAAGTTATTATATTTTATCCTCTATTTATTAGCCCGAACACCCTCAGCTTATTCAAACTTATTTAAGCTTAGGTTCGGCTATATTAAACCTTAAATTAAGGTTTACATAACTTTTAGCTCTCTAGACTTCCAGTCCAGGAATTCTAGAAATTCCATAATATTTTAAGTACGCAGTTATATTACTTTAGAGCACAAGTATAGTTATAGCTAATTGCTTATTAATGCTTTATATGCTGTAACTTAGTTTATGTTATATTGTCTGCTATAGGGTACGGTTAGTTTACAGGCTTATTCAGCCTTGTTTATCATTATAGCTTATAGTATTTCTTATTGTCAGCTTAGTAAATCGTCTAATCCATCTGGTAGGTTCGGAATCCATCAGCTGTGAGATCTGCCGTAATAATTAGTTAGTTAGTTTGGCCAGGCTTGTCGTCGCTAGCTATTAATTCCGTACTACTCCTGACTGCAACGGTAGACTGACTAGGGGTCTTATACTTGTGGTTTACAGGCTCTGGAGCCGAGGGTTTATGGACAAAAGGGGTCACTTTCTGAATTTAGCTCTATAGGCTTCTAGCTACAGCCTGGGCCTAGAACTGCAAGTTCCAAGACTTCCAGTCTTCAGTACTGGCCAGAAAAACAGTCTTGTCGTTATTGGTGTTCATTTTATTAGATTTTATAGATTAAACCAGTTAGTCTGAAGTCCAGTAGTGCAAGTCGAAATTGCTTCTTGTTATTGTTGGTGGGGTTTGCTGACTAATCGGTGCGCAAGCGGTACAATAATTGTTGGAAGCACTACAATCTGGATTCTGTGGGTTGAAGGGGTTGCCACTGGGTCATTATATTGCTTGTTCGGCTCTCTGGCTCAGCCAGAGAGCCTTCCTTATAGCTGTGAGTAGTAGCAAGCCATGTGGCAAAGCCACGCGGCTACAATTGCGCGTTTGTGGCAATGGTTACAAATCTATTGTTCTGGTAGTTTTCAGACTCTTCTTTCTGGCAGTTCTGGCCTCTGGCCAGAACCCCCTTCTTTCTGACAGGTGGAAAGTGCGACACTCGCTTATCATGCACGTTTAATACAGTACTCGGGCCTTGGGGAATCATCCAGCAGTCAGTATTTTCCACAGTGCACGACAAAGGTCATTTTCAATGTTGTCAAATCGGGTGGTGATTACTTTCTATATAAGTGCCTGCCTTTGGAACCTGCCCTGCATCTGCCCTGTACCTGCCCTGACGAAACGTAATCTCGACTACTAAGCCCTGTGTAGTTTCACAAATGAACTAGTGATGATGTCGAAGAGAAATCCCATACCCCGTGTACCCCTTCAGCTAACAAATCCTCCCCTTCTGAGCCCAGCCGGAAAAGCGGCAATCCCCCTCACTTTGAGCCTCCAACGCTTGCCTCGAGGCACCGTGGTGTTATCTGGGTCATAAAGTGCTAACCCCCCTGCTGGCGTTAAAAGCTCCGTGACTGCGCCCTACTTCTTCTTTTGGTCTCCTTTCTTTTGGTCTCCTTTCTTTTCGTCTCCCTTTTCGCCTTGCTTCTTTTGAGACTTGCGTGGCGGGCGCAAGTGCTTCGCGATGCAGTTACTGCAGAAACCCAACTCATTGGGGACATTGACCCCACTGGTGACAAACCTTCGGCACCCCGGCGTTCTGCCATGGTTGTAGTTGTTGCAAGTGATTTTTGGGGGTTCGGCGGGGCCATCCGGCACCCTCGCGCTCAAACGTTGCGCGAAGCAGGGATCGCAATAACCCAAGTCATTGTTTTCCGCCCCGTAAATCCAGCGTGTGCACCCATCTGCGTTGTTTCGGCAAACCCGGGCGGCCCTTGTTTCAACCGGGCCACCTCTTTCAGCAGAGGAGCCCTGAGCTGTTTGAGCAGAGGAGGAGGCCTGGGCTTTTCGAGCGGAGGAGGCCGGAGCTCTTTGAGCAGAGTCTCTTTGAGAAGAGAAGCCCCCAGCCGGGGCTTTCGAGCCCATGTGCTTCGTGAGGCAGGGAGGGCAGTAACCCCGCGTATTGCCACCCAAGTACCACCCTGTGCATTGTGGGGTCTGCGGCTTGCCCCAATTTGGGCAAACCTGTCCTTGATCCGGATCATTGCCAGCAGCTTGGGCTGCAGGCGCGGCGGGTTGGCCTGGAGCAGCACCATACTGGGTGGGAGGAGCGGCATACTGATTTTGAACTGTGGTATACGGATTTTGAGTAGCGGCATGCGGATTGGGAGCCTGGGCTGGAGCTGCACCATACTGGGTGGGAGGAGCAGTATACTGATTTTGAACCGTGGTATACGGATTCTGAGCAACGGCATGCGGATTGGGAGCCTGGGCTGGAGCTGCACCATACTGGTCGGGAGCAGAATACTGGCCGGGAGCAGAATACTGGCCGGGAGCAGGATACTCAGGAGCCGTAGCATACTGGGTGGGAGCAGGATGAGAAGAAGTCAAGGGGGAGGGAGCATTGGCGCGGGGGCGGCTACGTTCGGGTTGGCCCTCTGGGGTGGAACTGTGAGAATTGCGACCCCGTTTGTTGCCTTGGTCTTTGGCTTTGTCGGTCGCTTTGTCCTTTTTGTCTCTGCCCATGATGGCTGATGCTGGCGTGTTGCGGGGTGGTTCTCGGGTGTGTATTGGGCAGCTTGGCCTTCGATTTGCTGCAGCCTAGCGATGGCACTTTGCTTGATGATGATGATGACGATGTGCGCTGTGTGGTGCGAAATGATGCAAGAAGCCACAAGGGGGGCGGCAGCCCAGGTATATATAGACTGGGCTCTGGTCATGCGATGCCTTGGTGCCTCGAGGCTAGGAGCTCGAGGTTCGAGCCGAAGCCCCCTCAACATTGGCGCAGACAGTGAGTTCACCCATTTTCCCAAAGGCAAAAGGACGGATTAAACGCGATTATGATACCCAGAGCCGACCTGTGACGTACAACACCAGGTTCGGATCACCAGTGTTAAGTCATTTGTGTAAGCGAAAATGAAGGGGGTGTTGTCACAAGGCTACATCGGACTTACAAGGCTGACATGGGTGGGATGATGGGTGAGAGGATGAGTTGGCTCTGGCATTTCGCTGGCATTTCGCGCGCTCAACAATCATGGTTAGCAAACGGTGAATGACGCTAAGACCCCAAGTTCATGGGATTGTATAAAAAGTCACGCGGGGGGAGCTGATTCAACCAAGTACATGTAAGCCTTTGTCACCTCACCAGAACCGGTCAGAACTCGGGACTCGCAATCTATTTCAAAGAAGCATGATTTTGACGCCATGGCTTCATGACCAGTGTGAGTCATGAGCGATAACGATTTGTTCCGATGAGATGCAATGAGCTGTATCAGCGGGTATAGTTGTCCAAGCATGCATGAAAAACATGATCGGGAATGGGCTGAACTGTGACGGTGATGCGCCGGTCAGCGCCGATGCCTGCCAACTTACAAAACTCATTAAAGGTCCCCTGACGGCGCCGAGCTGTGGAGTTGAACCCCAAGGCCGTCAATTGTGCGGCAAGTGTCTTGCTTCAAAAGTGCATGGCTGCGTCCAAAATGCCAACAGTTCGACAACTTCTCAGGGACAACAGTATCTGTTTTTTCAGGGAATACCTCCAACTTTCCACAGTGAATCCTGCTAATGGAACCTCACCCTTCAGCTCCGATCTGCCCTTCCACTTCAGCTAGCAGCAGGTTACTACACTGCGTGTAGACGGCGTCTTCTCAAGCTCCTTACCTAGATTAGCTGCTCCCACTCTTTTATCTGCTTTAATCTAAAAGACTTAAAATCATACCGCAACGCATCGATCAAGCTTTCAACTCGCCACATGAACAATCCGCCTGTCGCTTGTCTCAGGTAGAAGAAGTAGTAAAGTCTTCGGCCGACAAATGAGGTAGAGGATCCACATATCGTGGCAGTTATGATTGCACTCGCATAAGGACGGCAACGGTAGCAAAATACACTCATAGGGACTGTGGAGGAAGCGACCGTGGTGAAGATATTAGACCCGTCTGCTCTAGGGGAGATTATAGCCACCGTGCATATCATTTATTAGTTAATTCTAACTGGGATAGCTCCTATCTTCTTACTCTCCATACAGACGTATAAAGCCTTTACATAGCCCGTATCTCCGCCACGTTCCTAAACCGATTTAACCATCTACATCAATACACCCCATGCGACTAGCTTCGTATATTTTACCGCAGTATTCCGCTCGAGGGGACAACAGATTTGATCCGAGCGATGTGTAACATAATCACTACGGTGCGCTGACAGTCATTAGAGGAGAGAAGAAGCTGGGTGAAACTGCAGAGGGGCGGAGCTATCAATATATCATCGAGAAAATACATACAAGCAGGCCGCTCGTCCCGCGTAGGCCCTCAACTCACTCACGGGCTCGGGAACCCTGCGCGACAGCCACGGTCGCGAACACACGTCGGCCCGCAGGAGTGAGGGCCCGACTAAGGCCGCCGACAGTACGGCGCTCAAGGATGTGCGTGCCGTGAGCTGCGGTGCCGGGACCCACGGTGGCCGACGCCGATCCCCTGGTGCACAAGGTCCACCTGCTGTGCGGGACTGCGCGCATCTAAACGGATGGCTGCGCGACCACGCAACGTATGCTCGCTTTAATATCCGTGGCGTGGCGGTGTTAGGAGGCGTCCGCGCCACAAAGGCCAGCTGACCAGTTCAAGCAAGACCCCGACCACCGCTAGGCGAGCGCAATGGGAAGCCGTGCTCGCCATTGCCAAACGCGGCCGTTGCGGTCCGTCGACGACCTCCGGTTCCCCGCCCTGCCGGCACTGGCCCCCACCCTCTGCACCCGGACCGCCAGTTCGGCTCAGCAACCGAGATTATTAAAGGCCTGGGACGCTACGATGGGGCGCGGGGACGTGACATTGTGTGGCCCAGTGCTGGACACCTGACCTGACGGTTGGAGCAGGGAGCGGGGTCGGTTTGTTGACGCTTGGTGGCCCATGCGCCACGGGTGAAACCCATCGGCACCTGCTGGAAGTTGACAGACCGACCACTACAACACCACCCTCGGCATTGGCAAAGTTAATGAGGGTAGGCGCGAGCTTCATCAGCGTGTGATCGTTGAAGCTCTCGTATCAAGAAGGCGAGCTGCCTGTTGGTCCTGGGAAGTGTTCAGCTAAATGAAGGCATGCTCGACCAGCGGAATATTTGTACCTCCGTTGCCAGCTCACTCAGCAACCGGCTGCATCTGTCGAACCAGAGCAACTTCACGCCATCCCGCGATTCCCTCGGTCTCTTCTGCAACGGGCATTCGCACCAGTGCTCAATGGCGGGGTGTTCCTTATCGATAGCTGGAGTCCCGCACTAAGCCGCATTTACCCGATTACCTCTCGTCGTCGTGGCACGGTCCACGCGTGCCGGCGAGAGAACTACACCTCTGCCGGGGTATCAAAGGTTAGCGCTCTAGTGCCAGTTACGATTATAGCGCTGTAACTGGATGATTTACCACGTATTCTGATTAAAACTCCGCTAACAGAAGGGTTTAAGACCAGTCTAATAGTTTAAAATATAATTGCTTTAGTTAAAGTCGTCTATAATAGCTTAGTGTTAACCTGGTGCGTGTCGCTTGACCAATGAGAGCAACAAGAGGACACCATCTTCCCCGACCCCCCGTTTCTGCCTCAGGTTAACTACCTTCCTATTGCTGCCTGATTTCCATCTCCCCCCGTCAAGACTAGTCCCATCGTGCCTGCCAAGCAGCAACAACCATTCGGCAGCCGGGCGCGCATTCCTCATCCGGGATGGTGGGAAGCGTCGAATCTTTCAGCCGCAGTTTTGCAGATTCTCAACAACTCCTAAGTTCGCCTTCCCCTCCTCTCTTCGCCGACTTGAAACTACGAGGTACTGGCCTTTCAGTCTGTTTCTTTCCGAATGCCAGACGAATCTTCGAAGGCCGTCACCGCGCAGGGCGACGAGAAGGACACATCCGGCCCTGATTCATCAGGGTTACTGCTCCCGCACTTCTTTTCCCATCACCATACCATTAACGACATCAAACCAGCAAGCCTGCCCGGGGAAGCCTTCAGTCCCGGTATCTTTCTCCACCAGGGCGAAGATCATCAAGGTTAGTCGCTGACCACCAATCCTCCGCCCCTTACCCCGAATGCACGCATTTGCCGACTGGACGAGGCTCCCGAATCCCTCCTAGTCGGCCAAATCCATTATTAGTCGGATCTGACGTTTACCCACGACCCGCTAGACTATACCAAAAAGCAAAGCCGACTGCTTGTTCTTCTACCAAAACCGGCCAACGGAGAAATAAGCTGATGGTTTGCTATCTGACCGCCGTGTCTCTGGACGACACACCACCATTCACCACGCTTTCATACTAGTGGGGCGACGCATTACAGTGGCACATAAGGCCGATCCTGGTGAACAGAAAGGTCTTTTACATTGGGGGAAACCTGTGGTTGGCGCTGAGAAGGCGGCAGTTGGAAACGCAGGTTGAAGTTATATGGGCCGATTAGCTCTGCATCGACTAAACTAAAACCGCGGCTGCGGTTTTAGAGAGGAACTATTAAATCCCTTTAATGGCCGATATATACTCACGGGCTTGCTTCGTTATGGCTTGGCTGGGTCCTGAGGAGGATGTTACGGGAAAGGGTGTTGACTTTATAGCTTGCGTTAATCGACTGTTCAGTATTTATTGCTGGAAAGTTTCAGGCGGTGGGAGTTTCCAACTTACCTGTTTGGTAGAGATGACTCGACAGCCCGTCGTTAACCGAAAGCCCGCACCTGGTTAGAATAGTACCTTATCAGGCATAAACAGGCCAGCGGATTTAAGTGCGGCCTAGGAAACGGCGGTAACACTTTTGGTGCATCACTTAATGGTCGGCATCATCAGCCACGTTAAGGCGGTGAAAAGGCTTTTATAAAGTTCTTACTGGAACTACGCCTGGACTTTTTAGAAGATGTTTATCTCTGATCACGTTGTGTTTTACAGCAGACCTGTCAGTTCGTTACATATATTACGTATTCGCGGGGCGCTTGCTGTCCTGGAGCAAATTGATAGTCGAACTTACGAAATAAGGTAATTATTACACGAATTAAAATAAGAGTTATTAAGATTAGAAGGCTTCTTTATAAGAACGTCTACCTTATTAATAATCTTAAGTATTACTTTGTTAAAGAAGGTTATTATGTAGTAGAACAGGCTGGGATACTATTACCTAAGTTCTAGCATAAGGTTTATAAAAAATAATAGACTTAAGAATAAGTAATAAGTGAAAAGGATAAAGGTATTATAACTTCTGCCTTAAACACTTAGATCTTAACCTTTACTATTCACCTCACTTACTGTCGAACTGTAGCGGCAGTTCTTGGCGCTCAGGCGCCCAGGCGCCTTACCGCTCCAGGCTAGGCTGGAACGCAGGAGCCTTTCGTCATATGCTCTCCTCACATATAGGGAGCTCTCTTTTATATTTAGTCTAGGAGCTTCGCTCCTACCCTTTCTACCTAATTAAGTCACTTTGTAACTGCACTTCCGCTGCTCCCATAAGCTCCGTACCCTTAGTGAAACGTTCCACAGTTATGAGCCTGGCTTTATCCAACTAAGTAAAGTGTAGAACAAAGCACTTGAGACGCTCACAAGCAGCGCCCTCTGTAAAACCTTTAATAATGCGCAAAATCCTTTCTAACCCGATAAATCTAAACCCATTTGCTAATCCACAGATCTAACTTATCATAACTGAAGAGACCACGCTTTATAACGGCATCCTAACTGACAGCCAGAAGCTTAAGAGCTTATAAGACTAGCCTGACTGGATTAAGACCTTTGAATACTATATAATAAACCGAGGGATCTGGGACCTGATTGATTTAGTTGCTCCTGACGTAACGAATCCACATATTAAGCTGAGAATTACGATAATCCACAAGCTTGTGAGCGAACGATAGGAAATGGCGACCGCTATTTACAACCTGAGCACCGTGCTTTGGGAGAAAACGCCTGAAGCTCTGAGAGATGCTGCGAATAAGCTAAATCTCAGAACAGTCATGGTAGAAGAGGTCAGGGATGAACACGATTATCTGGTGGCCACGGCTGCCGTTTGCGTCACCACCATAACTGAAACGACCAGAGTGTATTAGCATATTCAGAACTGGGTCGACCGTACGGTTGACAAGAGCTTTAGGGCGCTAGCAACGCAACAGATGCTAGCAGATGGACTTACCAAACTGCTCTTACGGCAGCGCTTTGAGCACTTTGTAGCGCTTGTAAGATTGGAGGACACTGGTTATATGGCAAAGGGAACTGTGGCAGAGGAGCCGCAAGATTAAAGGGAGCACTGCTCCTGTGGTCTCCGCGTATGAAGGCGTAATAAAAGACGAAATAAGCCTGAAGGTAACATGATAGCAGGTTAGATATAACGCTCTACTAAATGCGGGAGGTTAAGTTAACGAGCTTGCCGATTACGGCGACGGTATGCTCCTTTAAGGAGCCGGAGCTCTGAATAATATTAGCGTTACTAGGTAAGATGTTACTAGCAGTTACCATAATCTCTTCTCGGTTTAACTAAGCTAAAGGCTTAGCGAGTAGCGCCTGTAGTATAACTTTATGATTTTTAAGCTCCTGTTATAGGTAGTTAGAGTAAAACTAGCTTATAGAACACGGGAGACTTACGGTAGCTGGAGCTTTACCTTACAGGGCCGTGAGAAACTTATCCCTGAAGGGCTTAATTAAGAACGGGCTGAGTAGTAAGTTAGTTAAGTACGCGATTAGGTCTATAGGAAGAGCACCTATACTGGTATATAAGAGTAACCGTTAGTATAACGGTGGTAACGTGCTGAAGTGCCGACTGACTTATAGTAACAGTTATCGCTATTACTAGCGATGGCGCTCTGTAAGCACCTTAAACAGACTTTACTACGTTTAGGCGTGGTTACTGGTAGGTGGGGTAACTTGGTGGCGTGTGGTTTGTTCTTCCTGTTAAAAGCTTAAAGTTAGACACAAGCATTTACCACTGTAAAAGCGAATCCACTTATATTGGTGTTATAAGAGGCTTAACCTCCTCCTCTTCCTTATCCTCCTCCTTATGGGAGGATAAGTAGGGGGGTAAGTTGAGCGGTTTAGGTGACGGGGTCGGGGTGCGGGCACAGGGTTTGGGCTTTTTAGCACTTGAATTGAAGTTAGCCGCTGCTTTTAAACGATAAGAGTAAGTGAAACTTACGCTGCGAGTGCTTTTTTCTTATTATGAAGCTTTTGACTGCAGAGTACGTTAGAACTAGAGTAGAAGAAAGAGCGGTGGAAACACTTACAGACGAGATTAATTGTGCTTTTAACGAGAACTAGATATGTAGAGTATATTAGTAAGTAGAAATAACAGTTTTTTCGAGTAGAAGGAGCAGGACTTATGTTTTCTTAGGGTGCGAGCCTGCGGTCTTTGCGTTAGCCATGGTGGCTGGGAGCGGGAGTAAGAATAGTGGTGTTTTTAATTTTTTATGTTCGCTTGAAGAAAGTAAATAAACGGAGGGAAAGATTATAAGCTCTTAGTATGGAGTTGAGAAGTTTAGACCACTGTATAAGTTTACCGCTTTCGGTTTAACGCGTATTGAAAACGCGACCGCGTATTAACTTAACCATAATTGGGAAGTTACAGGCTTAACTTGCCTCTGGACCTTATTATTTTCTATTTATAGCGAACTTCTTTTCGAACGTTCAGGCGTTTAGAACGTAGTTCTAAGCACCTGGGGGGTGTGTTGAACTGTAGCGGCAGTTCTTAGCGCTTAGGCGCCCAAGCGCCTTACTGCTCCAGGCTAGGCTGGAACGTAGGAGCCTTTCGTTATGTGCTCTCCTTACATATAGGGAGCTCTCTTTTGTATTTAGTCTGGGAGCTTCGCTCCCACCCTTTCTACCTAATCAAGTCACTTTGTAACTGCACTTCCGCTGCTCCCATGAGCTCCATACCCTTAGTGAAACGTTCCACACTTACCTTAACTATATAAAGCTGTTATAAATTAACTGTATATATAATGATATATTAGACTTAAGGTCCTTTATAACTACTTCCCTAAGTTGGAGATAGGATTATAAGAACGTAGAAAAAGTCTTAATTCTTATTATAATATTCTTAAAAGTTAAGAATAGCACTATAGAATACATATTACAAGTGTTAGATAACTAGACCTTTAAGTAAATAAGTGAAATCTATATAAACTTATAGATAACGTATAATATTTACTAGTAATAATTAGACTTTTAAGTAAGAAGATTAGTAAAAGGAACTTATAAGTTTAAGTGCCTTTTAGGAGACTTTATAAGATATAATTAATGCTGTAATAAAGAGTGTATAATATATCTAAGCTATAAGAAAACCGGTTAAAATTGCTAGCGTCGCTTCGTTCGTTATTACGCGACAGCCCTTCGCTACGCTACGGGGCGCTCCATTCCTCACTCTCGCTCCTGGCAATTTTAAAAGTAAAGATATAAGAGATTTTTCACTACGGAGAAAAAAACTAATTAGTTAAATATTTTAAGAAGTATTTACTAATGAGGGAAAAAGGCTTAGTTTTATCTAAGAAAAGGTATATAGCGGTATTAAAGTAATAAATATATCAAACACATTTTACCCCTTATAATAAATTTTTATCACTTACAGCCTTTTATTTTCTAACAGGATAATACGTTAATATATAAAGCTCGTCGTACGAAAGACAGAATATAAAAGCTTAATATTGAACTTTTATCTTAACTAATTTATTCTCCAGATCTTTCATTTATTAAGAACGTCTAGACCTAGATAAAGCACTAAATGGCCTTAGAATATAATAATATTTAGGCATTAAGTTTAGTTAAACTACACAGTCTAATTAAACAGGTTTAAGAAGCAGTATCTAAAGACTAGTTACGCTAACTGGCTCACAGTATACTACGACACCTGTACATATATGTCGAGAGGGGAGGTCGTTCAATCGGCTATTAATGTACAATAAATTGCCTGTCTCTGTCAGAAACACTGCACCGTGGGTTGCGTGGAAATGATGTAGGTTGCAACAGGTAGATTATATTGCGTGTTGTTCCTTGTTCTGCTGCGGCTTTCTGGCCAACCAGAAAGCCTCTATTATATCCAGAGTGGTGGCAACGTTGGTGGCAAATGGTGGCATTGCCAGCTGAACTGACTACGTCAGTTCAGCTCTCCTGAGCTCCTTTCAGCTCGAATGGCCACACCAGAGCTCAGCTCAGCTCTGGCCAGCACCCCTTTCTTTTCTGACAGTCTCCACTTAATATTAGCCCTGTTTATTATAGAAGCCCCTTGTCCGCTTATCGAAGTAAGCGCCTTGGCTGTACCAAACTAACAAAATCTACCCCTAACGTATTGTACAACATAGTCATTAGGCGCAGCGACTGGTGCCTAGAGAGAACCTCATTGCGTTTGGTGTGTGAGAAAATCTAGAATGTGGCAGAGGCTGAGGATTCGACAAATGGGCGCGGGATCGTCTTGGCACGGTGGCACTAGCGTGGCGGTGCACTTCTGCGGAAGCGGGGTACTCGGCGAGGCTTGACTCTGAGGTCCACCATAGGACTCTATCTCGGCGATTGGGATTTCACCCAAGCCTTAACCTTTTCAGCCACCCTGCACTCGATCATGCGGCTAATCAACACCAGGACATTTGCTCTGTCCGAGTTCTTCGGAGACAAGATCCCCAAATACGCCATTCTCTCTCACACATGGGGTGACGACGAAGTCACGCTCCAAGACTGGAATGATCTCAAAAAAGCCTCACGAAAGGAAGGATTTGCCAAGATCGAGGGGGCCTGTGCCAAAGCGCGGGAGCATGGATTCCAATGGGTCTGGGTCGATACAAACTGTATCGACAAGACGAGCTCGGCGGAGCTGACAGAGGCCATCAACTCTATGTTCACCTGGTACGCCCAGTCTGAAATCTGCTACGCCTACCTTAGCGACGTTCCTTCTGCCAGCGACAAGGTCGATGACGAGACCATAGCGAACCAACTTCGGAAGAGCCGGTGGTTCACGCGCGGATGGACACTCCAAGAGCTTCTGGCACCGCTAGAATTAAACTTCTACGCAAGGGATTGGTCGAAGTTGGGGTCTAAGACTGGCGCAATGGCCACAGCCATCTCTGCCCTCACTGGAATTGAAGGGGAGTTCCTTTCAGGGGCTGAGAGCGTAGTCCAGAGCGCTTCCGTTGCGCTGAAGATGTCATGGCTGGCCAAGCGGACGACAACACGCGTCGAAGACATGGCCTACTGCATGTTGGGTCTCTTCGACATCAACATGCCCTTGTTATACGGGGAGGGACTCAAGGCCTTTACCCGGCTCCAAACCGAAATTATCAAAGTCTCCAACGACCACACCATCTTTTGCTGGACTTGGACCCCTGACGTGCCCGATGGTTGGACAAGCCTTCTGGCATACTCTCCCACTCAATTTGCCGACACGGAGTCCTATAACAGCTACAGCTTTGACCACGACTACGGAATATCCGTCTACTCCATGACGAATGCTGGCCTTTCGATTCGTCTGCCTGTCCTCCCTACTTGCCAACACAACGGCTTCTTCGTCCTGCTCCAAGCCAGGCCGCGTCGCTCATCCAAGTATCGCAAACTTGTGGTAGCGGTTCGACTTCAAGGCCCGCAAAAAGGGAACATCCTGTATGCCGCCCGCCAAAAGACTCCCGGACGCCCAATCATTCTGGAAGACGCAACGACACCCAACTACATGATCGAAGAACAGTCTATCCTAGTCACGAACAAACCACAGTCGCGGCCAGCGTGGCAGTTTGCCAATAATGACGATTTTCGCGTTGTAGAGTGGACTCGGGGTATTAGCGATATCTCGTCCGATCGTTTCTCGGAAGAGTGCAATCGGGTAATGCTTTTGTTCGATTCGCAAGCCAAAAAGATGTGGAAAGATCCCCCTTTAGGTTTAGCCAGCTTTGATGGACTAGTCGGCATCGCTGGCCTCGAACACCAAAGTCGAGACGAACACGCTATGGCCAAGTCCTTCTTATCTTCGAAATGCTTTCACATCCAGGGAACCACAGCACATTCCGGACGGGTGCCTGTGTTTCTTTTCATATCAATCAAAACGATGGTCGCTACGGGCATCATGCATCCGTATTGTCAACTCTTCATTTACCCAAAGGACTTTGCCGGCGCTGAATTCAAAGTGGAGAAAGGTGAAGCTCTCAGAGACCATAAGGAAGTTTTGAGCGCGCTCAGTCACCAGGTACTGAAGGCAGAATGGGGTCAGCCCGCCTACTACCATGAAGACATCGATATGTCATTCATGATAGATATGGCTAACGCGCGATGTCGAACCGAGGGTGGTATGCCGTTCCTATGGATCTCGCAAGGGAGGAGAGAACTGAAAGAGGATCACTTTGGCTACAAGTATCTTCGGCATGGAAAACAAGAAGGTAGAGGAGACTCAGTGGTTGCCACAACTGGTAGTTATGAGACTGTACCCTTTCCGTCAGTCGGGAGACTCAAGATACCGACCGCTCGGTCATTCTTGGAACTATAGTATGTTAGACACCAAGACGATGAAACATGTCCCATGCGATTTCAGTTGGGGCTAATCTTCGCATTCTAGTCCGCCGCTGTCATCACCGCCCCTATCACCTCTCACTCGGTAAAATAGCCTTGAAAAAACAGCACACCTGCCACATCAGAAGACATTGTTACCTCGCATTGCATCATCCAGAGTCGTATCGTCATCCACGCTAGACCATCTGGTACATCATCCCCTTTGCACACCCCGTTTTGGAACTCCCTCTCCTGAGCTGTCTCCAAACTGTCCTTGCTCCCTAACTACTGCAAACCAACAAGCCAACACTCAATGTCTCGGTAAACACCACCCCAGAGCACAAGACAGCTCGCACTGGAACAAGTTTGCCACTCGAACAACCGAAGAACCGCATCCCCCGGAAACTATCAGTTACCCCCCGAATCACCTCCCGAGTCACCCCCATTCCCGCCCCTATTCCCACCTCCATTCCTACCTCCATCCCCGCCATCATAAACCCCACCAGGACCATCGGGCCCGACATAGATGCCTCCGGGCCTGGCCACAGGCGGCGCCACAGCCCCGCTAGGTCCATTTGGATTCGTAACAAAACCGCCGTTATCACCATCTTGACGCCTTCCAATAGGTCGTGAGTCGTCCGTGGAAATAGAAAAGGATCGGGTGTCCTTCGTGGATGAGAGCTTATCCTGGCGTTTTCCGTGGCCGAGGCCTTTGGGAGTGCTTACTTGGGGTTGAACTGCCTTGAAGGGTGCAGCTAAGGCGAGAGTGGCGAAGGTGAGGAGGAATCCAATGGTTGTGAACTTCATTTTCAAGGTTGAGGTTGGGGTTGAAGTTGGGGTTGAGGTTGCGGCGTGGTAGGATTGGAAGTGAGTGATTGCTGTGGGCGAAGCCAAGTCCACGGAGCAGACGGAGAGAGAAGATGAGGTTGAGTTGAACGCTGTGCTTGTAGTTTAGCCGTGGAATAGAGCCTTGCTTTAAGACAAACCACCTGCACATGGATCACCCCTATCGCGAACCACTCCACACCTCCACATCTCCACCCCCAACCCCCTTATAAAAGGTCTTCCCATTCTACGAATTCTTTTCCAATCTTCTTCATCTTTTCCACACTCTTTCTCAAGATGGATTCCTATAAGTATACCAAGTTTGATGTCCAGAATGCCTGTAAGGAGTATCTCCAGTTCAACAACATGCGCTCTGCCGCCCGGCATAACGGTGTTCCGTACTCTACACTCCGTAGACGACTCCTTGGCCGCCTTCTGACCGCTGTTTCGTAACACGACCGCCAAAGGCTTTCCAGGGTGCAGGAGGAACACCTTACACAGTGGATTCTACTACAGGCGGCTCTGGGGGTAGCCCTAACATATCGCCAGATCCGCCATATAGCGTAAGGAATCTGTAAGTCTAACAGTAATGACGATAAGGTTGGTAAACGTTAGTGTAAGCACTTTTTTTTACAGGAATCCAGTCCTTAAAACTATAAATAAAGGATAAAGGAGTTAACTCCGTTCGCATCTCTAACGCCACTAAGTCCCTCATCTAGCCTTAGTTTAATTATCTTTAGCTTCCAGCTATTACTTAGATTCTACCGTACAACTGGTGGAATATGGACGAAACTAGGCTTACCTATTACGACCTGCACCTGACACAGGCCTCGAGAGGACTGGCGCGGGTTAAGACAGAACGTATGGCAGGACGCCAACAGGTAAGGGGCGTTCCGAAGACGGCTTGTTAAGCTAGCACTCCTAGACGGGGGTTTAATGTCACTGTAGGTCGCTGTCACTATAATGCACAGAGGTGAGTCTGAACAGTAGGATATAAATGAACAATTGAATACTAGTGTGAGGAACCAGAGTCCCTCACGGTGGTTGTGGGCACAACCATGGCTATCTATACTAGCTAACTAAGAAGTACTTTGTACCTTGATCACTGAGTCTTGGCGAGATCAGGGTGAGCAATTAACGACTAGTCGTAGGGGCTTCGGGTCTTTGCACCCCTGGCCTAGTGCGTTTGGACAGTGTGCACCGTCCTCCTGCACTGTTCCTCCTGCGGGGGACTTGTCGGGCCGCCCCGGCTCAAGTGACGGCCTGCAGGGTCGTCACATTACCATAAGCTTTAAAAGTAATAGATTAGTAGTTAGGCACCGTAATTATAAAGCTTTACAGCGTAAAAAGCCTGGTAATTAGACCTAGACTGTTAAGACGCAAAAGGGGTCAAGGCATTGGAAAATAGTGTGTGTTGAAGGTGATTAATTATTTCTATCTTTAAGAGCGGAAGCCGTGGTATTATAGCCGTGAGGGTGGCCATTGCATGAAGTGCATTGGCTACACTCGCTTCTGCGAAGCGAGGTTAGCTGACTGAATACGAGGTTGGTAGTGGAGTCTAGCGTTCTTGGCTGTGCAGATCCACGAAGCTAGTGGCTTCGTAGGTGCGCGGATCCACGGAGCTAGCCGCAGAGCGGCTGCGTGGATCTAGCCACACTGTTCCAGCTACACTAGCCGGGTTAGGGTTGTGAAAACCCAATACCCCCCCGTAGTCTAACGTCTTTATTATAAAGGCTTAGACTAGCTCTTATTATTATTATTATTAAAGGAAAAAAGTAAAACCTTTATTATATAGAGGAAAAAATAAACTTCTTTATAGTGCTTATTTAAAGGAAAAAGTTATTATTTATTGTAAAAATCTCTTTATTTTATTTATTATTTAAAGGAAAAATTATTATTATTTATAGTAAAATCTCATATTCAGTCAGCCACCCTCACGGCTATAATACCACGGCTTCCGCTCTTAAAGATAGAAATAATTAATCACCTTTAACACACACTATTTTCCAATGCCTTGACCCCTTTTGCGTCTTAACAATTATTCTATATTAGGCTCCGTTCCATGTTAGGCTCCGTTATATACTAGGTTTTGTTCTATATTAGGAACGTATCTGTTTTTCTACGTCAGTTGCATTTGTGTCCTTCCGATCGGAGGATCAGTAGTCTGGGAGTCGGCGTTTCAGGCCGACAACAACGTTCTGTGGGTGTGGTTCTCTTTATAGTTTCTTTCCTGTTGCGCTATCGCACCAGTTCATTACTAAGATACTTAAGATTAAAGACCTTATTATAAGAGTTACTTACGATTAGATCTTAGTAGTAATTGATAAATTAATAAAATAAGCTTACTTTTTACTTAATTTAAAGATTATAATATCTAAATAACTTACTTATATCTTTAAGAAAGAGGTAATTTTATAACACTTTTAGTTAGATAATATTATTATGGATTAAAATAAGTTAATTATATTAAAGTTTTAATAAAGGTTAATGTAAAGAATAAGTGTAAAAATTAAGCTTCTAATGACTTTCTACTTATAGATAGATAGTTAAATGAAATAAGTTAATTAGATACTTATAATATATCTTTAAGCTTACGTTAACTTTAAATAAAATAATTAGTTTAAGTTATTACTAACAGTACAGATAGTTAATAATATAACGTTAATTAAGTTTACAGGTATATTACCGTTTTTTGTAAATTACAGTAAGAAGCTTAAACTCCGTTAGAGGCTGCTAACTAATACCCCTTAAGCTGCAGTCTGTGTAAACCGAATATAAGAACTGTATAACTACTTATAAGCAGAACTTAAGTTTATATATAAATGAATGAAAAGATTTATTAATAAATATTAAACTAAGTAACTAATAGTTAAGGAAAAACTCCATTACGATAGTAAATGAACTTCTTATAAGAGCGACCTAACCTTAAAACAATTCCTAAGAGCTAGATAAGATTTTATAAATATTATAATCACTTTATAGGATTGCGTAACCTGTTAGAAGCCATAACGCACTGTATTTAATGTGGTATAAATACTTAATTATGTTACTTATATAATTTATTTAGCTTTCTAGTAAGAGCTAAAGAGTCTTTATTTATCACTATAAACTGTAGCGAGCTAATACCTATAGGTTTACACGTAGCCAAAACTCCCTTTCTTTCTACATTGCTTCTTTTAATAAGAAAAGAATTTAAGTGCTAGTATAATAGCTTTTACTTTCTTATGTAAGATTAAAATTATAAATAACAGTAATATAATGTCATTTATATAACATGTATAGCTGTTATAGGGAGCCGTGAGACTGTTATATAAAGCTGATTATATTATTATAATAAGTTATATAGTGAAACCACTGTATAAGACTGTCGTATAAGACCTATATATATAAACTACATAGTGAGACCGTAGTATGACACTATTATGTGACGGTTATAGAACCTTTATAGTAAGATCATTATATAAGAAAGTTACGCCTATATATATTCTTTTCGCTTACACGCTGACATAACTAAGCTGAATAAATTTACTAACAGAAAAGGACTCCCCTATACCCGTCGACACTATAAAACAGCAGAAGGATCTTGTTTTCAAGGAGCTAAAATTGGTTAATGGCAACACGACCAACCACGTTTTGGATGATGGGGATTCTGGTAACGAAGATCAATCCCAGGACGATGACAGATAAGTGAAAGTCATCTACCTAACTTCCCATTCCGAGAACCTCGAGAAGGAAGTGATGAAGAAGCTTCGCAAAAGGTTGCCCTGGACCAGCAGTTCAGAGACATGCCAAGTTACGCCGATTATAAGAGCTAAATCGCGAAATGTCTTACAGAGGAGATTGACTATCAACAGCACCGATTTGACAATTAACAGCCTTTTCCGACGAATATTTTCCAGTACACCATTAACAGGCTCACAGCGGATGACCTAGACTCGCTCGACGAGATTCTCTATAAGGCAAAGGTTGTGCTCCAGCTGGTCATAGATGCGGAGATGGCGATCAATTCAAAGGAGAGTCAGCTGTGGCCGAAATGGGGATAAAATCCCCTTCATACAGCTGTATAACTGGACTGCTACATCCTTACACAAAAGCGCAAAGAGCCACGCAAAAATCAGAAAGTACAGCCGGAAATGACTATCGAGATATGTAAACATATGAGAGAACATGTCGGCGAGGCTAAGACAGGCCAGGCCATTGCTAGTCCCAGCTCGGACGGGAGAAAGGCCAATATCATTCACCTCGCTATCACCAAGCGGTTCTGCGGCATGAAGTATCTTATTGTTCAAGTTGCTCCGAGTGGTCGGCCCACTGCGTTTGGTAAACATGCGACTGTTATGCAGTCGATGGAGTCACTGTGGGAAATGCAACGCGCATACTAGGAGCTAGTATACCACCCTCCAAACCCTACCTAACGATGATATTATCGAACTGTTATGGTGGTTTTGGGCTGTGCCTGGTGGGGATGGAGGCAGACGCCTTGCGATTTTGGGAGTGGAAAGAATTTCTGCAGCGGTAGGCTTTGACGGCTGGGATGGAGTGTTATAGAGGGTGGTTAAGAGGGAGGAGATTTGGAACTTGTTAGAGGGGAGGAAGTAAAATGGATGTTGCATGGCAGCTCGGCTTTGTCAGTCTCTTACGCGGGGCTAAAATTGCAGGCATTTTTTTGCCGTGTGTTTGCCATCATAGTTCGGTGAGCCTCGGTGAGCCTTGGTGAAGACATAAAGACAGTACCAAAGTTCAGAATGAAATAACAGTAAGTTGTGCCTCTTTCTGACAGAACAATTATTAATCAATGCATTTATCCTCCTGTCAAAAGTGTTGTCTTAGGAAACTCTCTGATCCTTGTCAAAGGTATTGTCCTTAGAACAATCCTTGGCAAATTAATTAGCCAGCCGCTTTGTGTTGTCGCGCGGATATATAAAACACTTGCTAAGCCTGCCTACAGATATTTACTCTTTTCGCAGTTATCTAAAAGCTCTGGTAGCCTTAACATCCGCACCTAAACTTTTACAGAGCAGGGATAACTCCACTACTGTCTTAAGGTACCGCTAAGCAAGATATCCCGTAACAGTCTTTTGATAGAGATGGATATTATCACAACCCAAGGTAATAGCCAGGTTAGTTCCAGTACTATGGACGCTGTTCAGGGTCTTGATCAGGTTGATTCCAGTCAGTCTCTTTGTCTGGACCAGAATGGTCGGGGTGATTCCCATCAATGTCTTTGTCTGGATGATTCTGATCCTGTTCATCGTCTTCGTCTCTCTGGGCTCACCGTCCTCCCTATTCCCAGCGTGGACAAGATTACGGATATATTTAGACAGGCCGAGAACCACGGTGCTCAACTCGCCACCACCAGCAACCAAGAGACGCTGATCTACCGCAACGCCACTACTGCTCACCTTGACGCCCTGGCTGCCCACATCGACACCACACGCGCTAAAGCCCTTGCCGAGTATCTAGACGCTCTCGGCTCTCCCAACCACAGCGACGACCGTTGGGCCGCTCACCGCAACTACCACAACGCCATTGGCAGAGACGGCACGTACCCCGGCCTCGTCACCTTCTTTGGCAATGACAGCGGTCTTCTCTTCTTCAAGATGTCCTCTATGGTCAGCAGCAGTGCTCAAAACTTCCTACACCGCCGAATTGTTGGTTGGGGCGTGCAGATGGGTCTGGAGCTGGCCTACTGGCCCTATGCGGTACAGACACACAAACAAAAGGATCAGCAAAAGCAAATCGACTGGAGCGTACAACCTTTACCGCTCCGCGGGAGCGGCAACCACTTCCCAACTATGGTGATTGAACAAGGAAGCAGCCAAATGGGCTTGCGTAAAGAAAAGGACTGGTGGTTTGAAAACTCACCACCGGATCACCCTCAGGGCGATGTTAAGATGGTGGTCCTTATCAAGTTGGATCGTCCAGCAAAGAGCATTACCGTCGAGGTGTGGGATCGTGATAATGTGCAGGTGCAAACCGTCACTATTACGCCGCACCCAGAGGAGTCGCTCAGTACCGAGGTCAGGCCGCCCTGGAGGTTCCCTTTGGAGGGCAGCTGCTGGGTGGTCAAGGGTGGACCTCTGGTCATTCCGTTTGAGTCTGTGTTTTTGCGGCCAAAGAAAACCAAGGAGACCGACCTTGTTATCGACGACCCAACTTTTGTCATGATGGCAAGGCAAGCCTGGCGGAGCGAGCTGCCAGCCGTCTAGACACACAGGCGGGGGCGGTTCGCACTTGCGATGGTGTGCCGAAGGGGGATGCAGGTCATTCCTTTTGAGCGCGTCTTCTTGCAATGGTTTGGGGCGGAACGACGAAGCAATAGAAAATTGATAGCATGAAATAAAACATGTGTGCATTGATCATGGGGAAAACCAAACGTGACATTGTCTGCCGGAGAAAATGTGGCAGAGATAGGCTTCGCTTGACGAACAGAACGGAGATGCTGCATATTGGCCACCTCGAACACAAGCCGTGGGAAAATGGTGGCCGGTCGGGCGGGCCAAGATTGGGATCAGGCCGTCGTCAGGCGACCGTGGCCGCCCAGCGTCGGACACGGGTGGGGCAGAGCTTGCCGCCCGGCGTCGAACAGGGCTTTGTCAGTCTCTCCGCGACAGCTGGTGCTGGTGTGATGGCTTTGTAAACAACGACAGAGCAAGAACGCCAACTCACCTCTACCCACTAAAGTAACCAAGAGTCAGCATAGGCATACTCAGTGACAGAAACGTGGCAAGATTCACTCACCTCCATATTGTTAGCTGAGATGTGGAGATATCGCATCATTGTGGGATCTTTTCTGTCGCACTTCTTCTTGGACAATGTATTTTTACTAGCCTCACTGTAGTCGGCACCCATGGGGAGGATCTCGAGGTACTCAGATGTGTCGGAATGAGCGCTCTTCAGGAGAAAAAAAATGGAGGGTGGAAATGGGGCAATTGAAGCCTATGATCTGGCCACCGCTGCTCAGCATCTTCGAAGCCAAATAAAGCTGCGTCTTCGTTGATGGCTTTCGGCGCTCACCGAGTCTTCCTGGTCGCCCGTCAGGCTGGTGATATTCCGGGCCGCCGACCGGAAGCCCTCGAACCCGATGAGGAAACTGGTGCGTCGGTTGGCCGAGAAGCCACCACCGCTGCCAGCATGTGTCTCCCGGGGGAACAGGAGCACCGACTCGGGACGGATGTTCTTGTGCACAAAATCAAAGGTGTGCACGTAGCTGACCGGCAGGGCCAGCTCCTGGGCCAGGCGGACTCGGTCGGCGCAACAGCGAGGCCGCACCGTCCCGCGACAGCAGCAACAGCAGGGCCCGCAAGCTCTGGAGCTGCTTTGCGTCTACACTCTCGGGCGCGTTGAAGACGAGGTCGAAGCCGGCGAGGTCCAGCTTCCGGGCAAGGATAGCCAGGCTGTCGTCGAAAATCCTCCGGATTTCGTCGATCAGGAGCATTTCAACAAGCTGCAGCTGGGCCGACGTGTTCATCTAACATAGCTCGACCATGATGTGTCAGATCCGGACTAGAAGAAGCTTGCTGAGAAGAAAAGGTTGAGAAGAAAGCCTGCCAAAACGGTTGAGACGAAAGCCTACTAAGAAGAGAAGGTTGAGAAGAAAGTCTGCTGAGAGAGAATGTGTGGGGCTGCACAATATAAATTAGACGGTTGTGTCGCTCTCCCAGCACAGCATCACCAGCCTGGCAAAAAAGTCTTTGGTGAGCACAATGTCTGTCTCGGTCCCTTGTGCCGGCCGTAAGAATACCTTGTGGAATGCAATGACCATGGGTGCCCTCGATAAGCCAACAGCTGCTGTCGTGCAGCGAGAAGGGCCTCTGCGGGTGCGGTTTGATCTCAACACTGGCAGTAGGGGATTGGTAGAATGAACGATGCCACTGTTCCACTACCATACGCTTTCTCTTGTACACCTTGATAAAGAAGCACCATCTTGGCATCACCCCTTGGTTGACCAGGAGGCGATATATCAAACCACACGTCTCTGTCCTTCCGGAGCTGCGAGTGTAACTCAGAGTTTCCTGCCTCAATGACCAGAGTAGGGAAATGATTGCCGGCCCAGCGAGGAGGCAGAGGCCGGAAACCACTATCCCCTTGCTTTTTCTTGGTGCCAGGATCCTTAAAGGTTGCTGCGCCAGTGGGGATAATGTTGTCTTTCAAACCCATCTGGCTAAGAATAGAGAAGATCTCGCTGTACAGCAGGATGGGCAGCAGCATCCTGAAAAAGATGTGGCCGATCTCGTCGCCAAAGAAGGTGATGCGGCCGGGATACTCGTCGAGAGCGTCGAGGTGCGCTGTGGTGGTGTTGTAGTATATGAATGCGTTTTGGGTCGAAGTGCCTTGGAGCAGCTGAGCGTAGCGTTCTTTGGCGTGTGTGTGGATGGTGGCAATGTCGTCGATATCGGGAATCGGAAGGACGACGAGGAGAGAGAGGTGCTTTTGGAGAGAGAGAGAGGGTGTTTTCCCTCCTAATGCTCCTGATAAGGGCAGCATGATGAAGGCTTGACAGAAAAGGATGGCAGAAATGAGAGATGAGAGCAGGGGAGATGGCTGAGATGAGAACAGGGAAGATAACGAAAGATGAGAGCAACACAGGACTCCTGTCATTTATGACAACGTACCTGCTATGGGCATCGGTGCGGGCTGATGAACAAGGGCCGCATCCGGCGGATGAAAGAAATCTGCTCGCGTCAAAGCATTCTGGGATGCAGCGCTATGGTTGCTCCAGCCGGGAACCGCGTGCCGCGAATGTTGGAGAAAACGGCGTGGTGACTCCATGTTGGCGTCCAACGGCTCCAACGACCGGTGGAGTCGAGGAAATGGAGACAGCAACTGTGGGAACGATCGGGGGGGTTGAGACGATAGTGATGGGTCAAGCGGCAGTGGAAGCGGTCGAGGAAATGCGAGTTGGGAGATGGGAGTCGCGAGATGGGTCGAGGAGATGGAGTCGAGGAGATGCGAAGGGAGCTTGACGATTTGCATCCAACGATAGCGTCAGATGGTCTGAGTTGTTGGTAACAGAGATACGATGGTAGGAGTATGTCGAGGAGATGCGATTGGAGCTCGACGATGGGAGACTGATAGAGTCAGACAGTTGGAGTCAAGTCAATTTGAGTCAAGTCACTTACGTTGCTTGCGAGATGCAAAGTGAGCTCGATGATGGGAGTCTGTCGAGGAGATGGTCGAGGAGATGGAGTCGAGATGCGAGTTGAGGAGATGAAGTCGAGATCCGAGTCGAGAGATGCGAATCGAGAGATGCGAGTCGAGGGAATAGAGTTGAGGAGAATAGTCGAGGAGATGGAGTTAGGGATGCGGATGGGGCTCGGCGATTAGAGTCAAATGAGGAGGTTGGCAGGCAACCGAGGCAATGGAGATGATTGGAGTCAGTAGAAGTAATCGACCGGAGGAAGCGAGGAGTTGGCACGGGTTAAGCCATGGAGATGAACGACGGGAAAGACGGACTCGCGACAGACAAGAGGAAACAGCTAAGCGATGGTGGAAGCGAGGAGCTGACACGGGTTGAGCAATGGAGACGAAAGACGGGAAAAGACGGATTCGCGACAGGGAAGCGAGAATTGCTCATTTGCGCATATCACATTGATTATCACATTGAACTCTCACAATGACAGTCCGACCCCTATTGATCCCAGCTAGCGTCATGAACCGCGACATGGATAAGCAATTAGCTATAACTATACTGCGTGCTGTAAAGCAATATAACTGCATACCCTGCAGCGGCAACTGCGTACCTTATACCTATAAAATATTATTCCATTTCTGGAAGTTCTGAACTAGAAGTCCAGAGGGTTAAAAGTTATGTAAATTTTAATTTAAGGTTTAATATAGCCAAACCTAAGCCCAAATAAGGTTTAAATAAGTCAAGAGTGTTTAGGCTAAAAACAAAGTATAAAACTTATATATAACTTTATTTAATATAAGCTTTTCTTATCTTTTAATTTATAAAAAAGTTTTCGCTATTAAGGTTAACAACACGTTTCTCTTAAAGATAACGGTAATAACGGCTGAAATAAATCTAAATAATAAACCTTATTTAAAGTAAGTTGGAAAAGTGGATCCGGAGAACTAGATATATAAAGAAGAGTCTTCCTGTTTAAAAGTGCCTTCTTCTCATCATTTAGCCGTTATAACAATTCTACTTCAATTCTTTTCATCTTTAGATATTACCTTATCACGTGATTTACCTACCCTATATAACCGTCCGAACTTCTTAATTCGGGAACTTCTTAATTCGGCTTTAATGCCTTTATAGCACTAGTTAGAAGATAAAAGATACCACTGGACGCGCCGTGCTCCTCTCGCTGCCCGCGCTTGACGACAGCGGGATCGATTTCGACACGGCGCTGGCAGCCCGCTGACTCATTACCGGCAACCGGTGGCGCGATGGTTTCTTCTCGTCGGACCGCGGCGGTGCCCCAAGCGTGGCGCGCCCGCACGACGGCATCCTGCGCCAGCCGCATTACTTTTTTCACCTCGGCGGCCCGCTTGACCCTCCTTACCCCGTCGTGCCGCGATTCTCGTACTGGCGCTTCCTGCACGGCGACCTGCCCCCTCTATGGCAGCGATGGGCAGCTGATGCGGCGGCGGCCCAGCGCTGTATGCTCTCCAACTACGGCGACGGCCTCGAGATAGCGCACCTGCTCCCGGCGGGCGAGGACGATTGGTGGCTCTCCAACCAGATGCAGCAGTACTCGCCGACACAGCTCTTCTCCAGCGGCCCGATTAACGGACCGGCAAACCTCATAACGTTACGGGCCGATCTCCGCCGCGTCTTCGACGAGAGGCACTTTTGCCTCGTCCCTAAGGTCGGGAGCGGGGGAGACGGCGAGGAGGCGGATACGGGGCACGGAGGAGACGGAGACAGCCAGCCCCGAGATGTGCAGGACCATGTGGAAGAATGCCAGGTCGCGCTCTCCTAGGAAGAGAAGCGCACCGACGTGTGCCGACGATGCTGCCGCGGCTGCCGAGGAACAGCTCTTGCTAGCTGAGGAGTGCCTCGGTCTGCTAGATAGCGGTTACTCTGGGACCGATGAGGACGACGACAACGACGACGACGACCTCGGTCCTGCTCCGCGACGAAGCGAGAAGCCTAGGGGGCGGTTGCGGAAGCGGAAGCTCAGCTTGGAGGAGGGCGAGGACGAGGACGACGACTGTAAAGACGTCGGCCGGTCTTGTCGACAGAGGAGAAAGATGCTTGATTCTATCTTAAGCTAGCTCCCAAGATGGATAAGGGGTTTTGTCATTATGCGATTACATTACTCGTCGTGGCTCTCTGGCTCTAACAAAGGGCACTCTGTTATTAGAGTGGTGAAGGGTAGCGTTGTATATTCTTCGAATCAGATCGGGACACATTATCGTTCAATTCCATTTTCTAGATCTAGGGTTACCGCCGTAGGCGGCCACCCTACTGAAGGCAAGGGGTGAGGGGTTGGAACTGTGCTATCTCCTTACGTCTCACCGCAGATAAGTCCACGATCGAGGTAAGCCATCGTGATAAGCGATCGAGATACTGGTCAGGGCGCCCGATCCACCAACAACCGCATATCGCATCCCTTGCGTTGTCGATCGGGGTCACCTGTAGCTACCCACACAATAACCCACACAATACCTGCAAGTGCTGTGCTGCGCCAAGGCGGGATGGCTAGGGGCTTCTCTTAGGGCTCAAGGACCCGCCGTCGCAATCCCCACCGTCGACCCGGTACTACCCACCGCCCACGATGCCGCCTGCACAACCACCTGTTTGCTCTGCTCGGCGCCGCTTAACAAGCCCATCAGCCTCGTGACATAAGCACCGCCAAACCCGGCACCCAACAAGACCAGATGCACATAGATCTTCCACCTGGCCGTGTCTCGTGCCAGGGCGCACAGACACGCGGCGCCCGCGACCAGACACGCCTGCACGAGGAGATTGACGCGGTAGTAGCGGCCCGTTTTTTGTTTTTTTTCACGGCGTAGCCCGCCACCGAGGAGCCGACGCAAAAGGCGGCGGCGTACGGGATGAAGCGAACGCCGCTGTCGCGAGTGGAGACGCCGAGGATCTAAAGGTAGATGGGGACGTAGTAGAGGATGGTGGCGGTGGCGGCGCTGGCGAAGAAGAAGGACAGTGTGGACGAGACGATAGTGCGGTCGGTGAGCGAGGTGATGGGGATCAAAGGGTTGGAGGATTTGTACGTGTCCCAGTAGATGCAGAGGATGAAGCTGAGGAGGGCGAGGATGAGCGGGACGATAACACCGGGGTGGGTCCAGGGGGAGATGCTGCTGCCGGAATTGATGCCGAATTGGAAGAGGGTCTGACTCTATCAACTTCGACTCGCCACTGAGTCAGTCCGACCATCGCCGACGTCTTCTAGCGCTCATCATGGCGTAAGTGTTGCCAGAGTTATCACCCCTCAGCATCTGCGAATTCCAAGCTGACTCTGACACTCTGCAGACAAGACCGAACCTGACACAAACGATCCGACCGACACAAGCATTGACCGACACGAGCATCCGACTAGCACGATAGAGACAGCCCTTTTGTTCCTCTTACCTTAATAACTCTCCCGATAAGCGATGCAGCCCCTTTGTTTCCTCCCTCGACACGACACGTCAACAAGATTCATGCTTAACCGGCGAAGTGGTGGCACTTCCGAAACGTAAGCTTCCATAATAATTATGGGAAATAGTAGGAAATGGTGGAAGCTAATCAGTAACAGTTTACTCTTATCACAGCGAATCGACACTCTCCTAGCACTGATGGAAAATCAGGACAGACACTCTCCTCGTCACGGGCAAGTCTCTCCCTGTCCACCGGTAATCGAAGATTTTCCTCGTTACAGGTAAATCACACTCTTCTCTCGCACGAATCGACACTCTCCTCGCCACCGATGGACAATCAGAACAAACGATTAACCGACGTTTACATGGGGTTTCTGAGCCTTCTTTCTTAGCTCCGGCTCGGTGCTATCTAAAACCATTTCCTCCTAAGGAATGTTGCTGGTTCCTGTAACCGGGCAACCGACTTGTGGCGAGCCGGGGAACGAAGCGTGGTACGGTCGAAATTGATGACTATGACGCGCTGGCGCTTCTCGTTCCAGAGCAGGTTCGACGCGCGCAGATTGTTGTGGATGACGCACTGAAGCCCGACGTCCTTGATGGAGCGGCTCTCGTGCGCATCCTAGTTGCGCGGGCTGGCATTTTCTGGTCCCTAGCCAGAACTCTGGCAGTATCTTGTTAGAAATGCTACACGTTAGAATCTTTAGAAGAAAATGGGGTTGCAGACCTTTCTATTCTAGAATTCAGCCTTTGTCACCGTGGTGGCTCAGGCTCGTTACTGTGGTGTGAGGGTAAGTAAAAGGCCCTAAGCCAGGTAGATATAGGCCTGGCACGGACTAATTTTCCACCCCACCCTAAGTAGTCAGTGACATCTAAATGTGACCAAGTCGTTAAAATTCAACCTCGCATTGCAAAACCACTAAAATATAGTAAAATATTAATACTTTGTATGCATTCCGTTGGTCTCGATGACGGCCTTGCACCTCTCTGGCATTGAAGCCAACAGTTCGGCCAGGTAAGATTCAGGCAACGCATCCCAGGCCTCCCGAACGTACCTCCTAAGTTTATTATACGAAGGATTCTCTTCCAGCCCCCATCTAACCTCGATATAATCCTTCATCCAATTCTAACAGCTCTCAATAGGGTTTATATCTGGAGAAAATGCAGGCCAGGACACAACTTCGATCCCTCGGGCCTGTAATTCGTCCATTGTGTCCGCTGCTGCATGGCCAGGGGCTCATTGTACGCAGTATTTAGCGGTTGGAAGCCCTCGGCTTCCAACGATTGAAGCAATTAAAGCACTCGGTTTTTATGACAGAGCCTTCGATCCACAGCGTACAACACATGGATCCTTCCTCGGCATCAAAATAACGCGAGAACCCGACTGGCGGGTAAGTTCGCATCCCGAGGTGATAGCCTTGAAATAGCCACTGACAAGAACAGCGGAGAGACAGGCGCGGCAGAGAGCTGAGTGTCTGTCTGAACGCTAGACAGTGGGGCGGTGTGCAGGCAACAGGACTTGGAGATTTATCGGTAGCGGATGTCTTTTCTTCTATACACCTTGACAAGGCATTGTGTTTCATTTTCTTCTCAGTTTGTACTATGATCTGATTGGGATGTATGAGTGAGGGGAAATGTATGAGGGCGCCAGCCCCTGTGCGACCACCTGGTTGAAGGTGCGCATTAGGGCCGGGTCGCCCGCCAGCTGCGGAACCCGGGTCGCGCTGGTGGGCGAGCGGGATCTTAACGTTAGTGCCACGGTAGAGCGGGCGGCTGGTCAGCGTGCCCCCCCCCCCCCCCCCGCCGGGGCCCGCCCCGCGGGGTTCGGGAGCGCGCGACAACACACCCC
>Ga0247758_1000154_pt1 | contig 56102 bp, 59 predicted proteins | sample UWRJL156409C4_FD_180950 | JGI IMG/M metagenome (GOLD analysis project Ga0247758, IMG submission 180950) | Plant litter microbial communities from Arlington Agricultural Research Station in Wisconsin, United States - UWRJ-L156-409C-4 | ecosystem: Environmental > Terrestrial > Plant litter >... | reverse complement strand
TAGACTATTCTGCAGGATTCAGGCTTCGTCACTCTGGTGGCTGAGGCTCACTGGCGTACTGGCAGTGCCAGGTATCCAGTCAGCTCCGCTGACTAGATGCCCAGGGCCTCTGAACCCCCTTCTTTCTAACACCACCCCCCCTGAATTCCAGAAGGTTCGGAGTGCTCCAGGGGCCCTAGGGGGCCCTAGAGTGGGTTGGAATCCTCTGGAACCCTCTAGGGTTCTAGAAGATTCAGCTGGTGGTTTCAGGGTACGCAACCACTCTTACAAGGTACACGATACAGGGTACTCAGTGGCTAGAAACTAACAGTATATAAGATTATTAATCAGTTTAAATTACATATTTACTATATTAAAATGGCTTCTTGACGCTTGGGCTGGAAAAGTTGTTGGTAGTGACAACTTAACGTTCCTGCAGCCTGAACGTGGACCGCTAGATTGAGTCCGCCCTGTCGTCTCCACACACTAGTTAAGAAGCCATTTTCTACTATTAGGGATATATAAGCTGTCTCAAAAAAAAATTGATATGTGCTAAGGAGACGTTGGGGAGTTAAGTGATGACGCTAGCGGTTGGTTTGTGATAAAACCTTATCTTTAATATTAAGGAGTATATAGAGGACCGAAAGCGAGCCGAAGGCGACAGAAAGGAGCGAAGACAGGAAAGAAACCTCAGAAGTTAATGGTCTGGGCAAGAAAGGAATTGCTGAAGGCTGGAGAGGAGGAAAGAATTTATAGAGCTGGCCGGAGGAAGGAGAGTGGAGCCCCTCCGGAGGCCAATGACAACAATGGAGGCCGGAAAGAACGAGGGCCAGTAACACAATGATGGCGAAGAAAAGTCTGGATGGAGGAGATAACAGAGGGAGGTGTGGAGAGCCTTACGGCCTCAAGGCCCAAACAGGAGGAACGAGAACGGGACGAAAACACACAGATAACGATCTGGAGGAGGAGTAAATAAAACTATAATTAAACCCACAAACACCAAAGCAACAAACAGAAGACTGGACTGAGGAGGGTGTGACATCACAGAGCCGACACCGAGCCGAAAACGCCTTGGTCCCGGCTGATCCCCAGGACCTGCCCCAGGCGGAAGGGGGGGAACCTCTGGACGGAAAACGAGGTAACGTGGAGCCTTTAAGCTAATACAGCCCGGGGCGTAAGTGTGAAATAAGAGCCGAAACCGACCCGCTTGTGTCCCCATCTCTTTTGTGACACACACGCCGCACGAGGCATAATCCCCGTTACCGCTCAGCATCAGCGACCCGGTTCTCGCCCTAAGCTCAGATCTTGTCGACTGTCTTGGAGGACGTCATTCACCATGTATTTTCTGAGCGGACGGAGAAGATATCTGGGGGGTTTGTATATTGAAGGTGGGGGTTCTGGAGGTGAATGAGCAGGCAAAGGCTTTGTATGAGAGAGCGGGTTTTGTTGTCGCTGGAGGAGATGACGGCTGGGACCTCGAATACTTCTTTGGTGAAGATTAGTGACCCTTTGTGCGATGAGGGCTAGGAGTTGGGCTTCCTTTTTGAACGAGGTTGTTACAGGATCGACGTTGGTTGCCCCGAGGTTGAGTTCAGGGGTTCAGGGGCTCGGACGACAATGTGGGTACACCTACTGTTGACACTCAGGGGCGAGAACAATAAACCAACACCAAATTCCGCCTTGAAGGACAGAAGTGTGCTATTTGCCTGAAGGCCCCGTCTAGACTCTCATCCTTAAAAATAGTGCGCTGTTTTGCCTTGGCATATTTTCTTGATATATTCCTGTCCCGTGTCAAACCCCCCGCCCCCCAACTCAACACCTGCTTAGCGCCCCGTGATAGCCAACATCACTGCCCTTCCGCACTTACGCCTCTTCGAGGGAGTTTCTCAGCAATTCCCTCCGATTGAGTGAATGGTCATTGTAGAGATGGATTGAATTGTTGAAAACAGTGTGTCTTTGTCGTCGTCGCTTGGAGTTTTTGATTGTTACTTCTCTCGCGCGCATCGGTCCATTGCAGACCAAAACACCCCAGAGTTTCACTTGTACGTCGTTCTATTTCCTATGTCTGACTCGTTCCCTTTCGATCAAGGGAGACATATTCTGGTTTCCTGCGGGTGTGGTTTGTTTTGTTCGTTTGGGGGGCGCGGCACAGAGGCCGCGTTTCTACCCGTTCAATGGTACTACTCTCAAACTTCGACAAAATGACCTTCTGAACTGAAGAGACGAAATCTTATAGTCTATCCCTAAGTCCCCCACAAGCTCTGGGAATGCATCATATCACCATCTGCGGAGCAAGGACTATGTATCACCACGGGCACCTAATAGACTTAACTCCGCTCAAGTAAGGATCACCTCCATTCTCAGTCCAGCCAACCTCATTTTTACAATCGATTTTCCTGTCGTGAAATCAGCACCTTTCTTCCTCTCTTTTTGAAGTACCTTGGTAAGAATGCAGCGTCATACCCAAAGTAAGTGCATCGACTCTTCGACATGGCAGAGCCAACTTTGTCCTTCCAGCCGTCGCCGAGGTTATCTGAGACGGGAATCAATGTTGTCAGCTCTAGCAGAAGATCGAAGCTTTAGAGGATAGAACCGGTATACTGGAGAAGACTAACGGCAAGAAGCTGTGGAAAGCTCAAGTGCTTCCCAGCCACCGGAATAATTCGATCCGGACCAGAGATCGACCCAGACGATGGTATGAGGAGTGACCCCTGTGTCAATCTTATCTCGAGGCTCGGTAGGAAAAGTTGCTGCAATAGCGGCAAGGGGGAGAAGGTTGGTGATCTTCATGGTTGGTTTTGGTTGTGATAATGATTGTTGTTGAGTGAATTTGATGTCTGGTCTGAGAGATGAGGACACAAGGAAACGGACAACATCCACCGGCTTTATACCTCCGTCTCCAGTCCTCGTGAGTGTCTCAACCGGCAAAATATGACCCGACTTGCTGGTCCTTCTTGTCCGAAGTGACCTAGCTGAGCCTTCTTGATAATTGAAGTCATGCAAGGTTTCGGAGATGCAGCTGATCATAAATGACCGGGGTTGAGAACACTTACAGCCCAACGCAACGAAGCGTTGTGGGAAAGCCTTTGATTCGCTCGCCTATTCAAGAACTCAGAATCCAAACTCAAAATGCTTACGCCGACACCTTCCCATCGAGTAAGCCTGTGTCTCGCCAAGAGGTTCGATAAATTGCGAGACACACTCGATGCACTCAGCCACCCAGCCTTGGCACAACTGCCGGCGAGTGATGATTTGGTGTGTGTCTGTGGTTTAAATTGATGGTGGCATCTGATAGTTTTACCGGTAACACTCACAAGAACCGGATCTACCCTTTCAGGTTAATGGCTTCTAGGGATCTGATATATACTGCGAGAAAATCGATTATAAGCGGGACTAAACTGTTTGGGTACAATGATGACGCCTCAGGTCTTGAACACTGGTCTGTGCCCTCTGGGAAGTAGGAGTAGAAAACCCGGTTCTTGCGAGAGGTTGCGGTAAACTACATGGGGCGGTGAGGCCTCTTGATCACCTAGACAGCCCTCGATGGGTGATTTCAGAAAACCTGTCCTTGAGCTGACCGAGGCATTACAGGTACAATCATGATTTTGCCGTCTTACTTACTGCCCTGGTTGACACAGGGGCAGGCTTGATTTTTGTGCTCACTGTGATGTGATACTGCTGACGGCTTAGGAATATTAACCGAGCTGATCCCGAGCAGGATGGATGCTCTTCCCATCCCGGTTACGTCTTAAACCTATGCTGCGATCTTGAGCGCACATCATTGACGTGCCAAAGCCCTGGCCTGAAAGCACTTTGGTGGTTTTAGCGTCTTGATAAGCTGAAGATAGCTCTCATGAACTGATCCAAGTATATTTGCTAGTCTCCTTGGCATTGTGACGATGTGATCCATAACTCTCTAAGCCACTATCCAACCGTTCAACTGCCCTTCCATTCTCAGTCTCCATGCTCCACTGGCCCCTCCGTCGAGTCCTGTGCCGGGTCCTCAATCCGCGGCGGCGCATCCCCTAGAACCACCACCTCCATGTGTCCCTGTGGTATGTCCATATCTACACGATCGATCTCATCCTCTGCATCTTCTGCGTTCTTGGTCGCACTCGCAATGCAAAATCCTTGATGTACAAAGACAAGACGGAAGCCGTTCTGCGGACCGTATCGCCCGGTTTGATAGACGAAGAAGATCAATGCTTTTCTGAGCTTGCCGGTGGTTTTCTCGCGGAGCCCATGATTGAAGATGTAGCGTCGCACGGCACCGCCCGAGTTGGAGATCTCATCGAGTGCGCCGCCGTTGGCGATTTCGTTGAGGACAGATGCAGGCAAGGGGGCGGTTGGGGAGAGAATATGGGAGGTCATCGTGAATGGTGATGTGCCACTGGATTGTAACGGATGAAGATTTTGGGCGCTGTGGATCAAAGATAGAGGACGTGGTGGACCCACGAAATATGAGTATTTGTTTTCCAATGTTGTGGGTTGAAGCGTTGCGGGGCGTAGTTGCTGCCTGATTGAGAAAATCGCGGACACACTTGTCGCTTGCCCAATGAATTGCGGGACGGCAGAACGCCGGTGACTCATGCAAAGTCCACTCCGATGCTCCATTATGTGGAACGTTTCACTGAGGGTACGGAGCTCATGGGAGCAGCGGAAGTGCAGTTGCAAAGTGACTTGATTAGGTAGAAAGGGTGGGAGCGAAGCTCCCAGACTAAATACAAAAGAGAGCTCCCTGTGTGTGAGGAGAGCACCTGACGAAAGGCTCCTGCGCTCCAGCCTAGCCTGGAGCGGTAAGGCGCCTGCGCGCCTGAGCGCCAAGAACTGCCGCTGCAGTTCGACACATTACCAACCAAGCAACTCTAGCGTCCCTCAAATGTATTCTGCGTCCAAGAGCAATTTTAAGAAAGCCTCGGCGGGTGCAGACTCATACTATGATCAGCTTGTAGCGACCTACCAGCCTGAGGACATTGCCAATCAGCTGCTGCAGGATGTCGCCCGCCTGGACGCCGAACCTGGCCTATTTCTGCACTTTCATAACACTCAACCTGGAAAGCCGCAAATCCTTCCTGGAACCTTCTATACAGCCATTAATTTCTTCACTCTACTCTCCCTGTAATCTTCCACTGATCAACTCTCCGTGCAGCCCCTCGAGGGGTGTGTGACTACAAATTATGAAAACATGGAAAGCAAGACCGTGTTAGAATGATGGCTAGAAACGTTTTGGTGGGCAAGCAATCGCTTACGTGCTCTTGGAGGGTGAAGAATGTTGAAGACCACCAAACAGCTGAGTGCCACATGAGCAACATGATTGGGCAGAAGCTAAAGTACAGGACGTCTAAACGCCTCCCCTACTCTGCACCGTTCCCTCACGAGTCTCGGCACGAATCATTCTGCCACTACCCTGGTGAGTCACTTAGCCCCCTTAGATGTTTGCAAGCAAGATGGGTTTACTTGTCGTTCTAGGCCTTGCGCACGTCAAAAACACGGAGGACTTCTTCGGCAGCTTTCACACCGCTCAGCACCATAGCGCCAAAGGGAGGTCCTACCGCCTGTTAGCTGCACCTTCCATGATAAGACTAATTGGAAGTTAATTAGGGGAAATGAGCTCACCCATGTGGTTTGCACCGTCCACCTCCGACAGCTCCATGCTACTGACAATCAAGCCTTTCGTCCACCATCGCGCTGTAGGCCAGCCGCTCGGTAGGGGTAGGTCGCTTTCCAGCCAATAGACATCATAGAACTTAGGGTGAGCAAAGGTGAGCCAGCCGAAGCAAAACCTGAGCAGGGACTGAGCCGAACCTGAGCCAGGGTGAGCAATGCCACGTGAGTGAGGTTCAAAAAAGGAAATTTTGCGAACTGAGAGTTGTCTCACAGAACAGATACACGTAGCAGACATCGATGCTCAGATGCACCTAGATGCTAACCCACATGTAGCAACAATCTCCCCCCTTTCCAGCTCCCCTATCCTCCTCCCAACACCTCCGAAAAAGGGAATCTGGCTCTCTTTCCTGTCTTGCGCTGTATCAACCTCCTGCATCGCAAATCCCTTGGCAATACACTGATGCGCAAACCGCAAGTAATCAGGTGCGACTTCTCGCAAACTCTTCAAAACCCTCCACCATTCTGGGCACAACATGGTGCTCTCAACTTTTGCCATGGAGGCAGTAAGAACGTTCAGCATCCATCCTCCTTGAGTTTATCCTACGTATGTAAGAGCCCAATCGTAATCATGTTCACAGAGATCCCATCTATCGAAAAAGTCGACGTTCTCGCGTCTACTATAACGCTAATTGATGCCCAAATGAGCCGGAACGCCGAGGCAAAGGTCGATACCATCATTCCGGAGCTGTTAGATAGAATCATGGCCAGATTGCGTGATGATGACTCCCCTGTGGTAACCCACCACAGGGGAAGGCCGCAAGTCTTTCTTAGGGACATCAAGGCCCATAACCACGCCGTTCTATATGGTGCTATGAACCATACATGTGGAATGAACCCACAGCAGCTAGTCGTCCACACTTTTCAGCAACTGGAGTGTTACATCATCCACCTGTACCACCAGGCGAGAAGACTTGAAAGGTTGTTGGGAGACGCCCGATTCAACCACATCACAGCGTTTTGACTTGACGGGTCCCATCAGGTACTCGCTCAGGGTACCAGCCGACGTTGCGGAAGGAGTGTGCAACGGAGCGCTATCTTGATTTGCTATCCCCTGTGGGGACGTTCGTATCAATATGGCCTACTAATATCTCCATCATGTTGGCGATGTCTTGGACTGGGGGTGACCAGCTTATTGGAGCAGCGCTAACTTAAGCCCTTCCACCAGTTATCCCTACCTAAGGGCAGAGATGTAGATAACGCCCTTTACTTAGAATACATAGGTATATTCAGTTTCACAGTCCCGTTTTGAGCACTAAAACGCCAGCATTACGCCGTCGTTATGTCCTCGTCCATCTTCGTCATTATCGCGACCATCATCACGGCCTTCTCAGGAGGAATGTGGGGAATCAAGTAGGTAAGCCTCTCATACTTAGCTGAAAGATTTAATAGGTTAAAATGGGTAACTGTATCGATTAACTTAAGCGTCACCATTATTACATGGATTCTTTACAGTCTCGTCGTTACTAAGGTGCTACTCCTTACCGCAACGCTTCACTTCCAATAAAGTAGGCTGTACCACAACATTAAGGGGATTAGAGGCGTGGCGCCCCTCATTAGCAAATCTAACTACATTAACTAAAGTGCTCTCTATATCTTCTACTAGCTCCCCTCTTTCACCTATTCTAAGGTTATCAAGGGAGTTTTAAGCGGAATTCGATTCACGCTGCAGCACGTCCCTGTTCCTCTTGTTCCCCAAGAAGACGGATCAACCTAACTCACATACTAATACCAGCTTATAACAACTACCAACCCAGGCTACATCCTCCCACTCCGATCTGAAGATTACACCTTATACCGTGACCGGCACGACGCAATACGCTTCTTCCTCACTAAGCGTGCCGTCTTTATCACTAAGTGCATTATCTAGCTAACTTAGGCAGCTATTATCGGCGCTTTGTATCAAGTTGTAAAGATCGGGACTAAACTCCTCAACGCTAACAACAACAGCGTAAACAGCACCAGCTCCAAGACGACCATTACTAAGGTCATCTACACCCTATCCCTTACTGTCGGTAGTATTATGTGGTAGAGCGTCTAGCGCAAGCTTCAAATCTTTAAGCTATAGTAGTGGCTGCGGAAGGGAAGGGAAGGTCTGAAAAGGAATCTGCCTATGCCAGCCTAGTCTAAAGCGACTTTACAAGTTTGGGGCTCCTGGCGAGTCTTAGGGTGACGGCTGCAAAGGGGAAGATTGTCAAGCTGTGGGCTTCTTTTACCGTTTTAATAGTCTATGTTACGATTATCTTTATGCCCCTGCTGCTTAAACTGTCATATAACACCGGGCTTGGGGTGAGATCTCTACTCCCCGCAAAGAGGTTTGGAGTTATGTCTGGCTTCTCGGCACTGGCGTTAGTTGCCGTGGGTGTTACTGTTCACTTAGTCATTTTGTGTAACATGTTTTTCGTTATATTGAGCGGGAGGACGAAACATTTCCTGCCAAGGCGGCCTACCACGCTTGCGAGTCAGATTTTGCATCTGTGTCGCAGTGATCGGTTGCTGGACGATTTTAAGGGGACGTCGACTGTAAGGAGTTAGAGGGAGGTAGCGGCTAGGCTTGGGAATATCGACCGCCGCTGTAAGTTTGGATGGTTTTATTGGGGAAGGGAACAGGCTTGGTGCCTGGCCGTCGAAGAAGTAGTCCCGGGACAGCAGTGGTTCCAGTTCAGCTGGGGAACTCCGCCGACGCAAGGAACGAGGTATACTTAAGCCATCAGGGAATAAATTTTACGCTTATTGGAAATATATTCTGTCCTAATTCACTGGCTCACTCGGGGAAATAACACTCAAGGGCAGCGAGTGAGTATGAGCTTGTCTCTGTTTCTGCAACGGGCTTCAAGTCCGGCGTGCTCTGGTGTCAACAAAGAGCCGAGAGTTGTCCAATAATAGTCCGTACCTGGGGGCGAAAGCCAGCTTCAGCTCTATTCTTGGTCCGTCGTAAAATGAGTGAATCTGGGAGACAAACCAATCCCAGCAGCGGCCCCACCTGCCTAAATTTCTTGGCCAGCGTGGAGCGATTGCCTTATTGGACCCGAGCCAGGAAGGAGGGTAGGAGTCAGGTTGAGTGCTAACTGCCGCCAGTTGGGTGTGGTGACCATGCATCGGTCAAAATGGCAGTTCAGCCGCAGAGCGTGTTGAGGGTGTGTACACCTGGACAAGGAGACCGGAAATTGGAAATCGGAAATTGGAAATCGCGCCAGAGCATTTTGATATCTTGGGCCCCAACCCCTCCAGCATTGATCATACATTTTACTTCGTGGCATACATCCCAACCCGCGATAGAAAACAATGGCATCGACAGACCTCAACCCCGCCAACATGTACCGCCATCGACCACTCAGCTCCCCCCGATCCATCCGCGTCCTCCACCTCTTGCCAGCGCCCCGTGCCTCGGATCCGCTCCGCTGTCGCCTCGTCGAGGTCTCTCTCGACGCGGCACCCACACAGTCAAAACCACAGTATTGGGCTCTGTCCTACTCATGGGACGCCCAAGTGCTCAGCCATCCCATCCACTGCACTACCAAGATTAGCTCCCAGGAGCACTCCATGTCCGGAGAGGAAGAACATAAACCCTCCAGAACCCTCAACATCGCCGGGAACTGCGCAGCAGCAATGCGATCACTCCGCTCTCCCACCGAGGAGCGAACCCTCTGGATCGACAGCATCTGCATTGACCAGACCTCGCTAGACGAGCGCAGCAGCCAGGTCGCGCTCATGGGGGAGGTGTATCGCGATGCGGCGCGAGTGGTCGTCTGGCTTGGAGAGAAGGATGCGGCGGCCGAGACTGCGATGCGGCTCCTGGAGGAGATTGGAGATGTTGATAGCGTGAGGCGGGAGATGGGTCTTGAGGGGCGGCCGAGGTCCGAGGATGCTGCTGCCTTGGACGTGGTGGCTGCCTTAAAGGCGCGGTTGCATGCTCAGGCGAGGGAGCTGACGGCAGACGCGACGACGGCTGAGAAGGACAAAATCGGGCCTCTTTTTCGCCGCAGCTGGTTCTCGCGCATGTGGACCATCCAGGAGGTCACGTTTCCACAGCCGCCTAATGTTGTCGTTCAGTGTGGGGATATTGCTCTCCCCTGGCTGCGTCTTTACATGGCTGTGGATATCCTTGGAGCCATCAAGTATCGTTGGGGCGGCTGGGAAGACTCCATGCGCCTGCAGACGCATCTAGTGGAGAGCATGATGCTGCATCGCGTCCCTGGTGCACGCGCCCTCATGGACCAAGTCCGCCCTGCGCGCTCTGTGAGGGGCCTCACGCTAGCGCTCGTGCTTATTCGCTGCCGTGAGAAGGCCGCGACGGATCCCAAGGATAAGGTCTACGCGCTGTATGGGCTGCTGCAGGACATGAAGGTGGATGGGCTATCGCTGCCGGACTATAGAAGAGAGTTGGCCGATATCTATGCCGAGGTCACGGCCGCGTCAATACGCTTCGACAAGAGCTTGTTCGTTCTGTCTTATGTGGCTTCGGACCGGAGGCGAGAGGACTTGTCATCGTGGGTGCCGGACTGGTCGGATAGGGGGTGGAAAGAGAGCGATGTGAGGTACCCTGTTGTGAGGGACAGGTTCGCGGCTGCGGGCGGTGCCGAGGCGAAGTGGGAGTTCCCACCAGGCCGCCCAAAAGAAATGGTTGTCTACGGTATGATTGTTGATGAGGTTATCTACCGGGGAGGGTCGTATCCCCGGGTGCCGACGGCACAGAGCACCGACGAGCTGCAGGACTTTCATCGAGTATACGAGACAATGCGGGAGTGGGTGGATATTAGCAGCTGGACGGGGGGGAGCCCCTACCCAACTGGGGAGAGGGTTGAAGATGCGCTGCGGACGACACTGATGAACGATGAGCCCGAAAATAATGGCGATGCGGCGGCGATGCAGTCATATGCTGCATGGCTGGAGATTATGAGGACGGACGTAAAGCCTTCAAGTCACCTACAAGCGCAGGGCTCTGTCTCTGTCGAGATGGAGACGCTGATCGGGATAACAAGGAGCCCGGCTTGGCAATTCCACAACTTGGCCATGGTCTTCTCGGTAAACAAGACCTTCTTCCGCACAGGTGAAGGGTACTTTGGGACGGCCCCGGATGGATTCCCAGATCCGATCCGCAGCGATGATGTCGTCGCTGTTGTGGCAGGTATGGCGATGCCGGTTGTGCTGAGGCCAGTCGATAGCGGTCGCTTTCGATTGATTTCGCATTGCTATCTGCATGGGATCATGTATGGCGAGGAGTGGGAGCGAAGGGGTGGAGATGGGCGTGAGATTATACTGGAATGAACATCAGATGGTTAAGAGGTTACTGACAGTACCCTAATGAACGACACCTGCAGAGTGCGCGTTGGCAACTGCGGTTTGGCACCATGGTGGGAATTTGAACAGCGCAACACGCCGTGTGATAGCTTTCTAGTTGTATAGGTGGCATTATTCAAATTAGTGGCGACCTTACGGCTGACGAGCAACCGCACATCAGAGAATGCCGCTGCCAAGAGTCGAGCAAGGGTGATGAGTGCCTCCGCTAGTTAGCGCAGAGTCTTGCAGACCCCTTCAAACTTGGAACGATCCACCCCAGCACTTCACGCTTGGATATGCGCCGCTTCCAACGCCCTTCCAACTCTTGACTTGAGCCAGTCCTCCTCCTCTAGACCGACGCTAATCCTCACAAGGTCCTCCACCACGCCGTACTCGGCCGCCCACGTAAGCTCTTTGTATTACGCGAGCAGCGTATACGGGCCTACGAGACTTTATATCAGCAACCGATTCGGCACACACACATAAGGGAGAGCACTTACAAGCCAACGAGAAGTTCGTCCCCAAACTCGGACCCTTGGCGACATCCAGCGTGTCATGGAACGCAATAGCCTTGGCTGGCGATTTGAACCGTATGGACAGCATAAAGCCGTATGCCCCGTCACGCAGCTTATATTTCTCGTAAATATGCTGACTGGCGCTTCCTTTGGGGTAATACACTTCATTCACGGCTGGGTGCAACCTGAGTTGCTTTGCCACAGCTGAAGCATTGACACTTGCTCGCCGTGTGCGGGAGACGAAGTCTCGGCTATTGTTTTCTATGAGTAAGACGTCTGCTGGGAACCACTTGCTGCCTCCGTGGTTTGTATTCAGGGCGGTGTAGAGATCATCGCGGAAAGGGGAGACAGGCGACAGTGCCACAGACCCGCCCATGACATTGCATGTTCCGCTGAACATCTTGGTCAAGCTAGTACACACAACATCGCACGAAGTCAAGGTATTGACATTGGCGCATGACCCGATGGTTTCATCTACGACGAGAACGAAGTTGTACTTTCTGGAGAGGACGCACAGTCTTTCCAAGTTAGGGGACTGCAGCAACGGGTTGCCGGGGAATTCGGTAAACAGCGCATCGAGTGGCATTCCGGATTCGAGCTTGGATTCCAATACGTCGATTTCGGAATCATCGAACTTGTAGAGCGTTTTTTCGTACCCGAGGACCCTAGTGATGACTTTGAATGTGTCGACGTATAAGAAACTGGAACACGTCAGCGGATCCTACGCGGCGGTCAAAGATGAAAAGGTACCCGAAGATAACAGCAGTGAACGGTGACTTGCGACCAGTTCCTTGAATAGCTTGAATCGCCGCTGCAACTTCCGTTATTGCAGCCATGCCACAAAGATATAGGAACACATCGTCTTCGCCAACCGCCAGCTTCCCTAGGGCCGAGTGGTTGGCTGAAAGGAGCTTCCTCATAGCGACCGTAGCCACATCGATTCCAGGGCAAAGATATTGGCTGGAGAGAGACGGCGCAGAAACTCGGCGCTCGATCGTTGCGCTCACGAAAAAGGGCCCGAACTGTGCCCAATAAGCCGCCCGCCTGCTGGATATCCCGAACGCCGTGTGCTGCCAGAACGCCTTCCCCTCCGAGGAAAGTTGTCCCGGGTAGGATACAGCGAAGAGATTCTCCCTTCCAGGAAACACCTCCCCACCACCTCCGATGGGCTCGACGCCATGGGCTTCAGTTGATACCGCCCCGTTCCAATCCACAGAGAAAATGTGAATTCGGTTCAAGCCGACAACCGGGTCCGAGTGGCAATGCAGGAAATCCTGGCACATTTTCGCGTGTCGGTAGCTGCAAAAGAGTAGCGCTCTTCTCCCGGCAGTAAAAGTTCCCGTCTTCGATGCCCACTCCTCATGAACCCGTGATGCCAACGAGTCGACTATGCGAGGAGTCAAGAAGCGAGGGTAGCCAACAAGCAAAGCATCCACGACCCGAGGCTCACCGGATGCCCACCCCTCTGTGTCAGCCCAGGCAGGGATCTGCACGCTGATTGCCTATTGGTGAGGGTTAGCAAGGTGCGGGCGGATCTGTGTGGGAAGACTGCTTACATGGACGTCCCCTGGCGGCAGGGGCTGTCCCAGGGGAATCGACTCAGGCGCAGCAATCACAGACATTTTGATCTGAGCTCAATTCTTTGTTCTGAATGGCGTTGATCGCGGTCGAGTACTCGTTTGGAGTCCGACTGCAGTGGCAACGTCAAACGATTTTCAGGCAGAGCGCGCGTCGCTCACCACGCGGCAGTCGCGTGGTATAAACGGCAACGGGCAGGTACTACGAAAGCCATGCATGTTGGAACGTGACGAGACGAGAATCTGGGTCACACCTGTTCAGGACTCCAAGATACACAGTGTAGTGAGAGAAATTGTCCTTTTCTCGGGACTTCCGCCCGTGACCTTCGCTCGAGGTAGTCACTAATCGAGCTTCAGCCAAAGCCCGGGATGACAAGTGTGACATCAACAGTCTCAATCCTAGACGACGCAACAGGAGCTCTGCAAGACTAGTCAGCTGTGTCGCCGGGCGCGAGTCCCAGCAATGACGTGTCCCGTCCGCGTTAGCCTGGAGCAATTGAACTTTAAATTCTGCATGTTTGGTGCACATCGTTTCACCAAGATGAAAGCAATCAACTGAGGACAAAGACGAGGGCTCGATGGCATTTCATGGTAACACCCTAAAAAGATCAGGGCATCTTGCTTTTGCATCTCTTGTCATGTTGCTGCAGCCCAGCTGAAGGCCGATTGAAGCCCGGCCAGGAACGGCGGCAACCTCCGGGCGAGCCCCACCTTTCCGCCGGTTTTGCGGGACGGGATCGGGTTTGGCGCACCGGCCCGAACCCCGAGACTAACGAAGCATGGACTTATCAGATACTCTACGGTCGCCAAATTCAGCCGCAGCCATAGAATTGAGATACCTGCCATATCAACAACAAGCCCGAAAGACGCTTCTCTCCAGACATGCTCCCGCAAGGCATTGTTCAACAGTCTGTAGCATGACAAACTTTCACTCTAGGACTCCAAGCTCGGACTGCTTGTGAAGCGCGCCAGGAAAAGCGTTCTACTTGAGAAGACTCCGTTTCTTTTCACCGTCTTCTCTTTCGGGTTGTAACCGGTGAATTGGACCTGTGGGATCGTGCTATTCTGCATCAAGCTGAACATCTCCTTGTTGTGTGTGCATAATTCATGATGATCGGCATTCGGGAGGAAATAGTCTTTGCCCGCCGAGTAAACATTCCTGTCATCTTGTTAATAGATAGACTCAGCTACAATATGTAACTCCCGCCTGTTAAAATTGAAGAATCATTGAGCTAACTGGTTGCCTTTGTCTCAAGCGTATGTGTTGTCTGTTCTGAGCACTGGCAATGTTCTGGGCATCACGATGTCTTCAACATGCTGGAGTGACGCCCCAAGAACCCCGTACAAATCCTCGCCGTTTTTCATCATCTGACCTCAGAGGGCCCGGCCTATTCGGGGTTGTGCCCTCGTCCCGACCCACGCCGAGAAGAATTTCAACTGCCTTGCCCTCCAGTGCATTCTGTAGCCATATTTCCGCCACAAAGTTGCACGCTCACCTTGAGACAGCTTCCATTCCGCCACAACACCTTTTGTCGACCCAGTCGCTCCCTGCCACCCCAGCATTTCTTCCCGACCGCTCGATTCGTGGATCTTTCGTCGTAAGTCTTGCTTCGGATATTGCTTTTTGTCTGAACTCTCAACTGATCAAGACTCCAAATCCAGCTTCCAGACCTTCAGCATGGCAGGTTCTGGCGGCCCCAGCTACGGCCTCTTCCACGACGTGTACGCGCCCATTGCCTCCGCCGGTACTCCCGGCCCTGCTGGTACTTCTGGCCCCGCTGGCATCCCCAGCAACGGAACCAACCCCATGGCCAACATGGGCGGCATGGGCGGCGGTTTCAACAGCTGGCCCTCCAACGCTGGTGGTGCGGCCGCCGGCAATCACATCGCCAACCCGCCTAATCGCTTTGCGATAGGCAACCCAGACGCCAATCCGCGCAACCCGTTCTCGGTTGGCAGTACCACCGCCAATCCGGCCAACAACTTCGCGATGGGCAACTCCATCGCCAATCCGCCCAACAACTTTGCGCTCGAAGAACGCATCGTTTACCCCGAGATGGTGAACTTCGCGGTGCCCATCGTGCGCCAGAAAGTCGACCCCGTGCGGCCTTTCAAGCCGCTCGAGCCCGCCGGTGGTCTCGCAGCTTTCCGACCGGAGATGATTAGTCGCGCTCTGAAGATTGAGGGAACCTTTCTCGCTGTCCCGGGCCTGCTGTATCCGAACGCGACATTTTGCGTCACGCTGTTTCCACCGTCTGCGAACACGACCACGCGCATGACTGGCGCGACTCTCGCCAAGTTTGCGACTCTTTTGCCGGCCGCCTCGAAGCACGAGATGTACATTGTCGATTTGCGCATTCGCGATTGGCCTTCTGGCGGGGTCGCTATGGTTCCCGAGACCCCGGAGGCGCGTGAGCTGATTGCCGAGATTGAGGGCACCTTCGACAAGCTTGAGGATGGTGAGGCCTGGTACTACCGTCCCTACAAGATGATCCACAACGATGGAGGTGGAGAACAGCGCATGGTCAAAGTCATGCGCGGATATGAGGGCGTCGAGGGACCGCAGAGCGGCGGCGTGGTTGAGCGTTGGTTCGACACCCACTCTGGAGTCGTGGATAACGATGAGGGCGGTCGCCGCGTCGCAGAGAGACTGGAGCACAACATGGACCTTGTCGATGACCCTGAGGCAGTTCCGAGAGCCAGGCAGATGCCTGTCATTGTTCCCGTGATGCCCCGTCGCACAGCCTTTCGGGCGCCGCGCACCCGGAACAAAGGAATCAAGGGCGAGGACGAGGACGAGAGCATCGTTGACTACGAGATTTCCGATGATGATGTCAAAAAGAGCGTCAATGCAATCCCCAAGCGGAAGTACAAGCCCCGAACTCCCAAATCTCAAAACGGCAAGAAGGCGGCGCGCGGTAAAGCTGTTGATCGTGACACCCCAACCTCCGGACGTCCCAAGAAGAGAGCTCGAGCCGACACCGCGGAGAGCGAGCTTCCTACTCGCCCCCGCCACAATGCGAAGAAAAAGCGGGATGAGGATATGAAAGAGGAAAGCGAGTATGTGAACGAGCGTGTGGCAGCCCGTGCTAGTAGTCGTTCAAGCCGGGTCAGCAAGGCGACCTCCGGAGATACCCCTCGTGCGCTGAGATCGAGCGCGCGTTCGAACAAGACTGAGGTGAACTACGCCTTGTACATGGATATCTCTGAAGAGGATGACGAGGATTTTGAGATGAAGCAGGATGATCTGAAGCAGGAGCGCCCCGACTTCTAAGAGGTTAATGCCGCAAGAAAATGGCGTTGAGACATGAGAGGAGGAGCGAGGTTTGATACGGCAGAAGTTTGAGGTATTTGGCCGGCGTTAGTGGCTTTCTTCGTTGATTGTTTGCCTCCTTGAGTTTCTGGCCAAAGTTAGTAAACACCAAGGGAATATACCTACCTTCTCAGTACAATAGCCACGGTGCGCTATATAGGCTTTCCATGAATTCGAGAAAGAGCCTGCTCTCGTAATTCCATACAGGTGCCATTCAGAGTGATGCTCAGTGACCAGATTGACACGACGGACGGCGACCCAATATTCGATGTCAAGATTGCTGGTGACTGGGCTTCGCTGCTCCACACTCGCGGTGGGAGTCAGCCCCGAAATTGTACGTAGGCAGTTCCTCCCGCAGCCCAGTTGCAACATCTTCCTCAACCGGCATCGACTCGAAACTCAAGCTGGCGATTGACAGCAAGGGAAAGTGCCAGCCTTGCCCGATATCCAAACGAAAATGCTAACAATGAGATAAGCATCAGAGTCCCGTCTCCAGGCATCACCCCAATCCTCCCACCATGACATCACGGAAAGAGATCCTCCAACCCACTCACCGTCGGATCCCAGTACGTCGTCTTGAACTCCTTCATCTCGAGCCGGCGCATATCATCCTCTCCAATCTCAAAGTCAAAAACCTCCGCATTCGCCTTGATCCGCGGCTTCTTATTACTCTTCGGCAGCGGCACGAACCCCTTTTGCAAACTCCAACGAATCAACACTTGCGCAGGGGTCTTGCCACAACTCTCCGCCACCGCCTTGAGAGTCTTGTCCTTCATTCGGAATCCGCGCGCAAGAGGACTGTACGCCTCGAAAACAATGTTCCGCTTGCGACACCAGACTTCGATGTCGTCGCGCACACACCACGGATGGGCTTCCCATTGGCCAAGGGAGATGATTCCACCCGCGTCAGCCTTACCGCCGCGCTCGGCCTGGAGCTCCTTGATGTGGACCTCGAGCTGGTCGAGGTGCTGGATCCCGTAGTTGCTGACGCCGATGCTGCGGACTTTGCGTTCGTCGACGGCCTCGACGAGAGCCTTCCACGAGCCCTTTCGCCTATCGGAGCCACCATATGGGCCATGAAGGAGGACGAGATCAATGTATTCGAGCCCGAGTTTCTCCAGAGAGGCTGCGATGGATTTCTTGGTTCCCTCGTAGCCTGCCAGTGGTGTTGATACTTTGGTTGTTAGGAAAACATCCTCGCGCTTGACGGTCCCGGCTTTAAGGGCAGTGGCGATGGCTGCTCCACACTCGGTTTCGTTTTTGTAGACGGCGGCGGTATCGATCTGTCAACGAATGTGAGAAATCCCGTGAACAGCAGCATACGTAGTACGGGCACAGTTACAAGTCGATATCCGGCTTCCAATGCGTGCTTGCACGCCTGCGCAGTCTGGGATGGGGCACTGGATGCCTTGATCAGCAGAGAGGTGATGTTTGACATAAGTGGCATCTTACATGGACCAAACCTGACGTAAATCAGTACATCTCGAAGAAGTTATGCCGATATCAACATACTTACACCGAATCCCAACAGGGGCATTTCGTACCCGCTGTTAAGCTTGAGTTTGGACTGCGGGGTCAGCTCATCTTTGGAAATGTCTTGGGCTCTTCGTTTGGGCATGTTGGGCGAAGGCAGGCGCAAGTATTGTTCGTTGGTTTCAAGTTGACCGCTGTTGGTCCCGATCGTCCATTGAGGCCGGGAGCAGGCCAGACTTTTATGTCTACCATCCAAATGGCCGAATGTTACGCTGTGCCACCGAGGGGCATTTAACCGCCATCACCAACCGGGGAGGTCGACACCCGCCAACTTCTTCAAGCTTGAGCGAAGCCCCAGAATGGAAGTTGGGAGCAAACGTGTCTGGGATGTTGCCTGATGTGCTGCGTACTGGAATCGGCCCCAGTGTTCCCCCGGAGCGCATATTTGGTCAGGTGATCTCCACGAGGTGCAAAAAGGCGCAGCGGATGGCGTATCGCGTCAATGGCGAAGTCTCTCGGGAGGGCTGTTCATTTCGCGAGTAGGTTGAGGCCGCCCTTGAGATGGCGGGACGTCGAAGTCTTCAGGATAGAAGTTGGGCCATGCCGCAACCATGGTAGTGCAGGAATCAAGTCGTGCTGCTGTGGGGCAAAAATTCTGTTGCGGTGCAAGCAGACGTTTGAGGGCCGGCGGAAGCCGGCACTCGGAGTCAACGGCAAAAGAACCCTAACCCTGCACAACCCCACTTCCTTGCATCATGCTTGACCCCGTCCTCCGATTGCATCACCGAAAAAGTAGAGCTCCATCCATGACTCCATTCCCGACACCGGGGCCCCTTACGTCGCAAGCATGTCGTCCACCGCGCCGAATGACGATTCGCACCCGGCGTTGAAGGGGCCGAGCGCCTTGCGATCTATCCTCGCTGGCTCAACGGCTGGCGCTGTTGAAATTGGTGAGCTCTGAACCCCCCACGGCCGCTGACACTGCTAACCCCCTGTCCGTGTCCCAGCCATTACCTATCCAGCCGAGTGTACGTCGTCGCTCGCGATCAATTGACCTTCCGTTTGCGTCCCGAACTCTGACAAACTGTGCCATCAGTTGCGAAGACACGAACACAGCTCAACCGCAGGTTAGCCGCGGGTGAGAAACTGCCATGGCCGCCATTCGGCTCGCAGTGGTATGCCGGGTGCACGACATTGATCATTGGCAACTCGCTCAAGGCGGGAATCCGTATGAGACCCCTAGGGACACGCACAAAGTGAGCGCAGCGGCTAAGACAATTCACAGGATTCGTCGCTTTTGACCAGTACAAAACAATGCTCGCCGATTCCGAAGGCAAGCTCTCCGGTCCTCGGACCGTGCTCGCGGGCTTCGGCGCCGGTGTCACAGAGTCGCTGCTCGCAGTCACGCCGACCGAGAGCATCAAGACGACACTGTATGTTTTCCCCCTTTTTCGTTCACCGTGCGCCAGTGAAATGGCTAACCGAGGCTGTCCGCTCGCCTAGCATCGACGACCGCAAACTTGCCAAGCCCCGCCTCCGTGGCTTCCTCCACGCCGTACCCATCATTGCGCGCGAGCGCGGCATCCGCGGCTTCTTCCAGGGATTCGTGCCCACGACGGCGCGCCAGGCCGCCAACAGTGCTACGCGTTTCTCGGTTTACAATGCGCTGAAGCAGCTGGCGGAGGGCTACACAGCGCCTGGGGAGAAGCTGGGCGCGATGGGTACTTTTGCGATGGGAGGCATTGCTGGTCTCATCACTGTTTATGTGACGCAACCGCTCGACACAGTCAAGACGCGCATGCAGAGTATCGAAGCCCGACAGCTTTACGGCAACTCGTTCCGGTGTGCGACCATCATCTTTAAGCAGGAGGGCATCCTGACGTTCTGGAGCGGCGCGCTGCCGAGGTTGGCGAGGTTGATAATGAGTGGTGGTATCGTCTTTACGATGTACGAGAAGAGCATGGAGATGTTCGATAAGCTTGACCCGGAGAGGAAGTACATATAGGGGTAGAAAAGGGACGGCCTTGCATGTTGCGCATGTATATAACCACGCCAGCAACCTGATGGGTGAAATTGGATGTGATTACGACCACAGTCCATGACTGTTGGTGGGATTGAACTGTGTCTTGAACTATCACGGCTCGTATCAAGTGCCTGAATCCTTCGATGGGGTTGATGATCAAAATCCCCAGTTGAGTGATTAGGGATTGCTCCCTACGCCTGTTTCTCACCTGTCTGCAAGAGTTTCCGTCCCTCGTATAATGTACAACCTTCCCCGTAACGCCAATCGATGCAGGTATGTTCCTATCGTACAATATCATGACAGCCCGTCGGTCACGCTACTTCAAGCGGATCATGCCCGTCAGCTTATTTTTTATTCGCACCAGCCAACTTCGAGTCGGGGCTGCCTCGAGCTCAGCAATGAGATCCTTGAAGTATGCAGGATTCGTCTTCGGTTCCAGCGTTCGCTTGCTGATCGGGTACTGTGTTCCAATGTCAACTTCCTGTTTCCGCTTGGGAGTGTGGCCACTGACCTTGAATTTGAACCTGTCTCCGAGAAGCGCATCGATCGCATTGGCCTGCTTCAACTCGGCGGCCTGCTTTACAGCCTGGTTAGAGAAGCTCACACCCGGGGGCGCAATGTTCCCAGCCGCGAGACGCTTGGCTAAGGCCTCCTGGAACTGGCAGTCGGGTCGGAGCGCATCGTATGGCCATCGCTCGATGGCGCGCTGGATGCGGGGAGCGAGCGCCTGTTTCAACAATGTGTTAGCACACATACGAGGGGAAGTGATGCGGTTGACATACGGATCTTGCTGCGCTGGCCATATTTGCGGTGATTTGCGGATCCTCAATTCGTTCGTTGCATTGAGCTCCATTTTCGTGATCGTCATCGAAGCAATCTCGAAGCCACAAGCCACAATTGAAAGCCAAGCCACACCTTCCAAATTAAGGTTAGCGTTCCTGGTTTAGCGCCGTGGCCGCGTTTCCGCCCGGCTCCACTGACTTCCAGTTGCCAAGTTTCGTTCGTCAGCCGCTTCCTGTCATCTGGTGACAGCGATCGGCTGTGGCGGTATCTTTCCCTTCATCAACCCTCCGTCGTCGTCCACCTGCCTGCTGACGAGGCTCATTCGCTCCCTTCTTCTTCGCCTCTCCTTGCTTCCTTTTTGACTCTTTCCTATTGTAATTTCTCCATTTTACCGAACGCGTCGAGCGCACCATTTCTGGCCGCAGCGCCACCGACAACTTTCTCCTGACCAGGACCGATTGAACAAGGGGCGCCCGGTGAAACACGAATCACCAACGCTACATATCCCGCAACCTTCGCAATGTCGGGTGGTTACGAACGGGTACGATAATGCGCGGAGCACTTCCGGAGCGACTTGATCGCATTAACTAACTACTCATGCAGGTGAACGTCCACGATGAGGACTACTTGGAGTCCCCGACCGACGATGTGCCAAGGCCGACGCAACCGATCCCTAACTCCCCACCTCCGTCATTCCATTCGAGGGCATCATCAATAATGCCACGCGCCCCCGTCAATTCCGACCTTGCCGATGCTTTCGATACCGATGGCGACGATAGCGACGACGACGCGGACGACACGCAGAGGCTAGTGCGCGGCAATTCATCCACCACGCTTGGCGGCGCAACACAAGACGACACGGAATACCGGTTACAGCCCACCAGGAGGCCGGCGCCGCAACCGCAAGCGCCGCCCACAACGTCCGCTCCCGCTGCTGGACCAGCACGAGGCAGGGTCTATGGAGGCGGCATCCAGTCTGATGGAGTCTTTTCCAACCTGAACGCAAAGCCAGACCTGAACGGCGAGGAAAAGGAGGAGATGCCTCCAGTATGTTGAGACAGTTCACGTTGCTTTGTCCTTAGAACATGTGCTAACATGACCTGTCTAGTCGTACGAACAAGCCGCCGCCGACGCAGCGCCCCCATACTGGGAGACGACGATTCTTGCACCTGGTCTGGGCGGGTCAGACGAGGTCTACATTGACGGAATGCCGGTTGGGTCTTTCTTCAGCTTCATCTGGAACGGCATGATCTCCGTGTCCTTCCACATTGTCGGCTTCCTTCTCACATATCTCCTCCACTCGACGCACGCGGCAAAGAACGGGTCACGCGCGGGCCTTGGCATGACGCTCATCAGATACGGATTCTACATGAAGGACACATCGAACCCAGGCGCCGGCTCAGGCGCCGCTGGTATGGGCTCAGACCCGGGGGGAGATGGCTTCGCTCTCCCCCAAGATCCGAACTCACACGACTTCAACCCCGACACGGTCCAAGGCGACAACGGAAATGGGGGAATTTCGGATGTGTCAGGTAGCGACTGGGTGGCATATATCATGATGATTGTAGGGTGGTTCATTCTTATTAGGGCTGTGAGCGACTACTTCAAGGCTCGAAGGCACGAGCAGTTGGTGTTGCAAAGCCCGGACCGGGGGCTCGGCGTGCCGATTATTGCCGTGGGCGAGAGATCAGAGACAGTGGTATAGAGCGTGTTGGCTATGTCGCGGGTAACAGAATAGGCATGTATAAGGCGTATCGGGCTGTGGTTTTAGACGAGTTGTTCCTATTCCACCTGGCTTTGCACTTGGCTAGCATATCGTTCATTTTGACGATGTACGTTCTGCCTCGGCATCTGTCACCAGTGTTTGCGGAGTTGCGTCCACCGCAACAGCAAAATATTCGCATTTGCCACAGTGTGATTCTTTAGTCCATGTCATCTGCGATCTCGATGATGTAGAGGACATGATGCCGAGCCATGGTCTCATTCAACCCGTTAGATGAGGGGCAATCTCGTGCGGGGCAGTTGCGATTGCCAAACGGCACGGCAAACAATTACATCACGCGACGTCAACCCATCCTCACCCCACCATTCTTTGTTATTCCAGTCATGCATTTCTGATTTTGCAGCGGATAAATTGATGACGGATTTCCTATGCGGACTTTCGACTCGCAAGCAAGCTTCCTCGGTCAAACGCCTCTAGCCGTTGACAATTAGTCTCCATCGCGCAAGAACGCCGAGCTCCGCTGATACCTAAGATCTCGCACCCAGATACTCACCCAAGCCCCCGTGGTAGGTCGGAGCTCACAGCGGTGGCGACTAGACGCCCCTATTCCCTCCGCTCCTCCGCTTTCCGGCACAGCATTCCTCTCCGACTCGCCCTCCTCCGCAGCGCCTGTCCCGGTCATACCACCCCACTCCCCCGCTATCACAGCTCCCTCTCGGAGATCGTCACAATGGCCTGGCGCAGCTCCGGCGCTTCCAATCGGGATCTGATCGAGAACCTGTATCGCAATGGCCTGATCAAAACCCCCTCGGTCAAGGAGGCCTTCCTCAAGGTATTCCCCCTCTCCTTATCGCAACCATCAACCCTTATTAACACCCCCAGGTCGACCGCGCACACTACGCCCCCTCCTCCCCCTACGATGACCGCCCCCAATCCATCGGCCACAGCGCCACCATTTCCGCCCCGCACATGCACGCCGCCGCCGTCGAGAAACTCCTCCCCTTCATCACCCCCTCCGAATCCCGCCCCGCGCCCCGCGTCCTCGACATCGGCTCCGGCTCCGGCTATCTCACGCACGTGCTGGCCGAGTTGGTAGGCGAGTCCGGCACTGTCGTAGGCGTGGAGCACATCGCGCCCCTACGCGACCTAGGAGAGAAAAACATGGGGAAGTCTGCTGAAGGCAGGGCGCTGCTGGGGAGTGGACGCGTGAGATTTAAGGTTGGGGATGGGCGGAAGGGGTGGGAAGAGCCGGGGGAGGAAGGCGAGGGGTGGGATGCTATTCATGTGGGCGCGAGCGCGGCGGAGGTGCATGAGGAGCTGCTGAAGCAGTTGAGGAGCCCGGGGAGGATGTTTATTCCGGTGGACGATGAGAAGGGCGGCTGGAGTCAGCATATTTGGTGTGTGGATAAGGATGGGGAGGGGAGGGTGGAGAGGACGAAGTTGTTTGGGGTGAGGTATGTGCCGTTGACGGATGCGCCGAAGTGAGTGGCGGGGAAGGGGAGAATTCGCGTCTTGTTTGAAGTTGGGGTTGAAGGGGGGATATTGAGGGTGTGAAGGAAGGGTGGTGAAGGAAGGGTGGTTTGTTGACTGTCAAGTCATAATAGGTCGTTAGGTATACAAATCTGTATCCAGAAGTTCCCTCAGACGCTGGTGTGTGTAATTCGCCGAGACCGCCTAGGGAGTAAATGAAGAGACCCAACCCCGAGCATACCCAATGCGGAGCACACGACAAAGGAAGGCAGGTAAGGAGCTGTGACATTCCTACTATTGTGGTCAACGGCCTGAGCTGTGCCATTTCAAGATTCATGAATCTAACTAAGGTACCTATCATTTTCCACCAGTGCAAGCAAAGAGGACGCAAATCCCCTTGCAAAACAACAACAAACAGTGATCGGGAGGACCGGGCAAGAGCAAGCGTCCCTCTTTTCCACCGCATTCTCCACACCAGAGGCCTTCGCCATCAACCGCTTGGCCAACGAATCCTCCACCGAAGTTCCAGCACGAACCCCGTCGAGAAATCCTACCAGCTCGCTCTTCATCTCGGCCACGAGCGCAGCGTCGGCGATGACCTCCTTGCTGGGGTAGGCGACGCGGGCCCAGGCGTCGACGGGGCCGGCCATGGTGGCCACTTGCTTCTTGTTCAGCATGTCGATCATCATCATGGTGTCGCCGACGAGCTCGATTCCCACAGTGTTGTTGTAGACGTCGCCGATAGTGTAGATCTCTTCTTGGGAAGTGATGATGGGTGCGAAGTGTCGAGCTCGTATTGCTAGCCGAAGACGGGGCTGAGGGCCGTGGCGGGTTTCTGGAGGGAGTAGTGTTAGTTGGTGAGGGATGAGAGGGAAAGGGGCAAGTCTTACGGCATCGGCGAACTGCAGGAAGAAGACGGCTGCCGCGGCGATGGACTGGGTGGAGGTGGTGAACTTCATCTTGACTGAGGTTGAGGTGCTGCGGGAAGGTTGAAGGTTTGGTGATATGACAAGGCTGGTTGATGATGTTAATGATGCTGATGATTCTAAAGCTATTTAACACCTGGCTAAGAGCAGCTATTTGTACCTCGTCGTCGATGTGATGTTAACCAAGATGTCACCTCACTGGCAGCTATACGAAGGACGGCATTCAGATCAAGATCGGGGTTCCTTCGCACGTGTTTAGTCAGTCCCAATGCGTTCACATATTTAGACCAATTTACTCTGAGCTGATTTATATCACGGTCCGTTTGTTTGGAGGCTCCCCGACACGGTAGCAGTGGGACGCACGTGCTGCGCCGGAATCCTGACAGTTTTGATGGACTGCGGGACTCAAAGGGGGAAAATTGGCGAGAGTTGCAGGGTACAGAAGGTGGAGATAAATCCACCTCCAAGCTTTACAGTCGGCCATCAGTCAATGCGGTAGGCTAGAAACCGCTATCACCACCTGGTATGCGGGTCCAACCGAGTTTTGTGCCTGAAACTTCTTGACAGGCAGCAGTGGTCGCGGGATTTGAACGTTTCCTTCCTCGAGTCCTTCGCCTCGTGCGCTCACTTGAAGATTAGTGCTGCGTATCCTCCGTTCTCAGTAGGTATGGCTGAAGGTGCAGACTGGTTCGGTCCTTTTCATAACCCACTTCGAGCCCGTCCCATGTGGATCCCCATCCCATATGGAAAAGTTTATTGTCAAGATCCTTCCACCCCAAAGCAATACCGAATCAATTCATTCCGTGCGCATTTGCCACCACGGGATCCATCCAGCGTGTTTGAGTTGATATAAATGTATGCTCAAGCGGCTTGAACCACCGCAGTCCCCATCCGAGTATCGGCCCAGGCTGCCTCACAGCATGGGGTTGCCCCTATACTCGTGTTCGAAGTCTGCCTCAATATATCTCGAACAGTGGCGAAAGGTTATTGAGGATGCGGCCAGCGTTGAGTTGCCTATTTATATCTTTGGCACGTGTGCGTTGTTAGCTGTCCCGTCGCCGCTGAAGATTTCAAGACGCCTGGGAGTGGGCAAAAGTTCCATCAAATCCCACTGCCACCGATTGCCACGTTCGCTTTCCAAGAGGACTTGGAAACCGTCATTTCTTGTATAAATCAAATCACGCGGTTCCAATTGACGCTCGTTTAAACGTGGTATCGCCACACGTCGATATGGGGTCTGCTGGCCTGTCAAACACTTCTTCGGGAACCAAAAACGGACGACTGGTCTGTAGCTTCGAGATGACAATGTCGTGCTTTAGGTTGCCGTCAGCGTCGATATCGTCAAGGCTTTGAATCTCGACGTGAAGACCAATCCGGTGCTTTTCCTTCCGGAAAGGGTTAGGATACCGAATTTCTTGACACTCGAGAAGGGCGATATATTGTGTCAAGCTAACGGGGTAAAACTCGTCGCTCTTATCAACGGAACGTTGTGGGATAAAGGGAAGCGGGATAAGTAGTCCCCTGTTGGTGAATTTCCAATGATTGAAGTCAGAACGCCGACTAAATGAATACTTCTCAAGCTTGGCGCCGTGGGCGAAGTATTTTGGGCACGGGGCCAGCAGCCTGTGGAACGGAAGGCCAGCTTGTTCAGCTTTCAGCGGCATCCCGTATCCCCAAACGAATATGGTTTGATCCGTCGACGTCTTCATGATTTCTTCCTGGAGTCTGGTGAAGGCTCTTTCGCCCCCTTCTCCGTACAGGAGTGGCATTTTCACATCGAATAGACCAATCAGGCAGTAGGCCATATCCTCTGCAATGCTCGTCTGTCTCCTCGCCGCCCACGACATGCGCATGCTGATGCTGGTGGCGAGTAGCCTCCTGTCGGCGGTGGCGCTCCTCCATAGGAATTGTTCCGGGACGCCGGTAATCTTGCTGACCTTGTAGGCGAGAGTCATATTCTTCAGGTCACCGATATGGTTCCATGTGTCGCTGAAGAGTTGGACATGGTGCGGAGCCAGGAGTTCCTGTAGGGTCCAACCTCTGGTGAACCATCGGCTTTGCTCGAGAGCCGCATCCAGCTCCTCACCGTGGCCAGATACATCGGCGAGATAGACCCAGCACTCGGATGAACTTTTGTACCACTGAAACATGGAGTTGATGGTCTCAGAAAGCTCGGCGCTACTGGTCTTGTCGATGCAGACTCTGTCACCCGCACTGAGTTCTCCGGTGCCATTTGCCTCACTTTAATTCTCTGTTAAACAAACAGCTTGTGAAACGGAGGTAAACGGAGGGCTGCGTTCCGCAACTGGCCCCGCCTCCTCGTGTGTAATGGACCATGTTTTGGGACCTAGACCCCCTTCCTGAACTCTATGTATGATCACGGGAAGGATTTAATAATCGTGGACGGCTAATATTACATAATGGTGGCATATATAGTGATAGCATCTCCTCTGTTCTCTAGATTATAATGGTAACCTGTTCGGATTATGACAGTCCTTAAAGGAAAAGAGGGCCCGATGGATCTAGAGATATCATGGTCTTCGTGATCTTCCCCCTCCCCATGTTGTTACAGCGAGCTTAACACTCATATCACCGTCTCCCATAGGATGTCCTTGCCGCTGTGACCTGGACAGTCCTCATGGTATGTCTTGCCTTATTTCTTCCCCCCACCCTCACCCTCTCCACCGCTCCTCCCCCCACCCTCCAACCCAATAACCGACTTATCAATCTTACACAATGCCAGAAAATCCTTAAACGACGGCAGCGTCTTACCCGCAGCCAACAACGCAGTAGCATTCTCCCCAACCTGATCCCCAAACATATTCCCCAAATCATCCACCCCCGCCTTCAGCCTCTCCAACACCAGCGGCCGCAGACATTTCTGCCCCGTCTTACTTCTCAGATGATCAGCCAGCTTATCGGCTCTCGCAAACGACGCGCGACAGCCCCAGGTGCCTCCGTCTTGCAGGGGGCCAACGCAGGTGAACTTCTTGTCGCCGTGGCCGCGCTCGTGCCGGTCGCAGTCGGGCTTGCGCGTGAAGCGCTCAGGGCACATGCTGCACCCGAAGGGCTTGACGCCCTCGTGGGTTCGGAGGTGAGACTTGAGGTTGTGGTTGCGGGTGAACTTCTTGTCGCAGAGGTCGCATTGGAATGTGGCGGGGGCTTTGGCGGTGCTGGAGGGCTTTTCCTTCGGTGGGTCTGGGAATTGGTTGTCGTTGTCGTCGTTGGTGAAGGTGTCGATGCCGTGGTATTCGAAGAGGTGCTTTTTGAGGTCGTCTTCAGCGGCGAGGCCGAGTATTTGCATGTGGCAGCCAGATACAAAACAGAGGAAGGGCCGGTCGTGGCGGTCAATGTGAGATTTGCGTTGGGCGAGGGTGGGGAAGCCATGGTGGTAGGAGAAACAGTTGACGCGCGGGCATTTGAACCAGTTCTTGCCGTAGAACTTCTCCATGACGGGTGTGTTGTGGCCTTCCTCGTGCATACGCTCCAGCACGGCGCGGATATTCTTGGTGACTTGCCAGAGGTCGAGGGCTTCGTATGGGGTAGGGCCTTGGCCGTGTTTGCCGGTTTGCTTCCTGGCCCAGCCTGCAGCGTTTGTTATCTTGTCAAACAAGGCTGACCCCCGGAGAGGCTGAAATGATTTCTCTACACGCCTTAAGTCCGGAAGCAATTTGTGGGTCGGGGACCAGTGCGCCTCGATGAAGGTTTCCAGCGTCTCTTGCAGCTGTTCGAGTTTCTCCCCTGGCTGCAAATCCTGGATTCCACTCTGCAGATGCATTACCCAGCATGTGGAGGCGTAGTCGTAGAGAGGATGGATGCCATCAATGAGGTCTACTTCGATATCATCCGCGCTTCTCTCTTTGTCGACCTGGGGAAGCGAAAGGTATGACATGCAAAGCATGCCGAGAGAGTAGTCTGCTTCTCGAGGGTCGATGAACTTTGTACGTATGAGATATCTGGTTCGAAGTCATTCTCTAACCCTGCAAATAATGATATCTAGTACTACTCACTCGCGTGCGGTTCCATGGACAAGTTCCACGGTACCATCCGATTGTATCTCAACGAGAGAAGCGAATAGCCCTTTAGGCGATTCAGAAATCTGTTTGCCATGATCTACACCTTCGGCGTCCAGATCGAGAGAAACAGCTGCTTGTATTTCAAACCATCGTAGTGAGCGGCGAGCACAGACAATCCAGCCGAGAACTTGCTTCAGGGGGTTAATGACGTGTTCGCCCCTGGAGTCAAGAATACGGGAGAGGATTCGCTCGTAGCTGAACACCCTGTCAGTCCCGATTCGACGATCCGTTGTTTCATTTCATGAGATGTACTCACACATGATCTAACTTGATCGGCAGCCTATCTGGCCTCAGCTCATCGAGAAGATTCGCGCGCGAGAACTGGTCGTCGAGGTATCTGGCTAAAAGCTCCGCGAATATAAACATACCTGAGGGCTCTGTCAGAATACATCTAATAGTCCCAGCTGAGCTGGTGAGTAACTCGGAAGGATCTCACACCTTGTGCCCTTGCGGTAATAATGTTTGCAATGTGGCAGTTCCCCTGCAGGCTCCCAAACTTGGCCTCGAGCTTTTTATGCCAAACCTGGGCATAATCTCTCAGGTCCTGGTTGTTGTGGTCGGCAATCTTGATCCTCGGAATTCCTCGAAAAGACTCCAACGCTACCCCGTCGTCTTGGCTAACGAAAAGACAGCGAACGGGTTCCATCTCTCCGGCTGGGGTTGATTCGACGAGGCCACGGAAGAAACTGGTGATCTCCACTCTCTCTGCTCGCGGACATTCGTCGAGTCCGTCAATGACGATAAAGGTCCTTTCGCAGCTCGATAGGGCTGTCTTTAGTATTTCCTTAGCGAGAAACTTCGAGGTTAGCAACATCTCGCCCCTCGACGAAGCATGCTCATTGATGTAGGGAAGCAGAAGAGGGTTCTGAGACGAGAGCTGCCACAGAATCGACCTTGCGACGGCCATAAACGTGTTTCTCGTCTCTTCATCATGCTTGCAATAGAAGAACACCACAGTTGTATCTGGTAGGCATCTGAGTTCGTCGATAACGACGGAGGCTAGGATCGTTTTCCCTTTGCGAATCTGCGGTGAGCGGGGTACATCGAATCGGTATGAAGGGCGTCTTACCGGCGCCTGGGATTCCACTGAGCCAAAGCAGTGGGTTTAGGCAATGCTCAAAACCAACCCATTTTTGGAAGTTGTGATCATTGAGAAGCCATCTCCCCGGGTCTTGACAGACCGACCGCCTTTCTCGATATTCCTCTTGTGCGGCCTCGCAGTTGAATGCCGAAAGCCATTGCGTGACCACCATCCGGAGGCTGGCCTTCCGACTCAGTCTTTCGGTCTCAAGACTTTGCATTTCTCTCAGCCGGCGATGCTGGATCTCCTCGAAGTCTGAGAGCGAGACACGGCTCTCGAGCAACCGCTTGCTTTGGCTAAGACGGTGCTTGATATGATCAATAGTAGGTATAACCTCTCTCCAGGATGATTCGAAAAGCTCCGCCCGTTCTGTTTTTTTGTCAGTCAAGTTTCAACGCCTTGACCAAATTGCTGCTGACTCCCAGTGACATACGACGGATAATTACGCTCTTCAAGATGTCTCGGTGAAACAAAAGCACATCTTTGTACACCATGGTAAAGATTTCCTTTAGATGAGGTGATGAATGCATTCGAGGTTCTGGAAAGGTGGGAATTTGTTCTCCAATGCGCTGATAGGCATCGAGAATGGCATGCAACGCCTCGCTTTCTGACGATATTGCCTTGAAAACAGATCAAGTCAGCACGGCTGAGGACATGACTCCTAATTGAACAGATAGAGCTCCGCGCACCTGAAGAACACATTCCATTGGTCCCTATCATCCATTAGTAGGAAATTAGCACTTCTTCTGTACCAAGATACTCACCCAGACGTATGCCATCGCAAGTGGCAGGTCAACAAAAGTGCCAGTATCCTGAACTGCCTTGCTGAATTGCTGCATGGAAAGCAAGAACGGTTCGAGCCGCTTCATATACATCAGACTTCCTTGTCGCTCCTGGTCCGTTTGCATTTCACGCACGACCCCCTGAACCGTGGAAAACGTCGTCCTGGCAAAATTATGATGTTGTGAGTCAGAGAGTCCTGTTACGCGCCGGAAATTATCGATATCGGCTACTAAAGTTAGTTTAAGGGAAAATGAACGCTCGTGCGGTGATAGGATACCATTTGGGTTGTATCTAGAACCAAAGGCTCTGGGTGCATGTTCGGCGCCAACATCAACTAGACTGTCGGTGCCGCTAATATTCGAAGACTGGGATGCCACGACAATCGACACGGAATCAGTTGTTGTTCGGCTGATCGTGGGTGATGGAGCAAGGATTTTCCTCAGTTTGTAGACGACGACATGATAGTAATGTGAGTCTTTCGTAAACTTCACCATTTCGGAGTGAGTGGCATTGATAGGAAAGGTGACTGATGGATCTTTCTCCAACAGCCTACAAGTTGCGGATCCCCGGTTGACCAAAATCGCTGGTGGTCCATTGCGGTCGATATCGCCATTTGGAGTGCGCTGCGAGCCGTCAGCAAAGCGCCAGCCACAACGGAGTGGTACTGGGGTGATTACCTACCGTGACAGTGGGCGACTCGGACGTCTCAAAAGCCCAGAAGCATTTGAGGCGTTGGATGAATGAGCCTTTCCAGAAGTGCTCGTTCAGTTGCCTGACGTAGGTCGAATCTCGGTCGATGTCATCAACCAACACTTGGTTGGGGTTGTTTTGAACAATGGTTCGAAAATGCGCCTGTTCCATGCCCAGATTGGGGACACCGAAGAAGACGCCACCGCGCACAACGGAGAGAAGAGCCTGCTGGGTCTCATCAGGGCTCTTGCTCAGCTCAACCAGAGCCTCTTTGAGGACCAGCCCCCCAAGGCTGTGAGCGAGGAAGGCGATAGGACGCTCCGACTTGGTTCCCCATCCGTACGCTTCTAGTTGGTTGGTGAGTTCCTTGGCGAGGTCGGGGATCCTTTGAAAGGAACTACTATTGAAGAGTTTGGTATCGTAGCCGTATATGATAGTGCGTGTCCCTGACAGATGCTTTGGTAGGCCGTCTCGGATCCACATGAAGCTCTTGTCGTTGCCTTTGGGCTGCCAGGAACCAAAAGGGTGGCTCGCAAGACCAGATACGGCAATGCAACTGTCAACAGCGTCAATGGAGTTCCTCTGAGTGGTAAGCCATACCATCCATGGGAAGATGCTTACTCGGCCCTATGTTCAGATTCCGGCACATCGCACAGCGGTGTCATTCCCATGAAATGGATATCAAGGATAAGATCGGGATCGCCTCGACCAGCATTGTCGGGGATTGGCCATTCTTGCAGGCTGGGTTTGTCTCGAAGAAGCTGCGGGATGTCGGAAAATATTAGAGTTGCCACTCTGGATGGGGGACTTTCCCAGAAGTTCAACGAGGTGGCGAGTGAGAGAACACGAATGTTGCGGGCTGATGCACCATTGATGCGTTGGCAGATCAGGCTCGCGGCGCTCTCAAGGGTCTCGACAGTGTCTGGAATCTCGCGCAATCGGAACACTGTCCTAGCCCAGCCATGATCGTTCCGCTCCATAGTTTGACACGGCTAAACCCGAATTGAAGTCAGTGGAGGAGATCGGAGGACTACCGCAAAGTTTTTCAGCCCATTGCTGAGGAAATGTTCCAGCGGAAGGTGTGATGGGTCGGGTGAAGGGCTTTGGTCCCGCACAGTGCGCTCTGTACCAACACATACCCTGAAGCACAATAACTCGTTTGAGAGGCGGCGATTGAAAATCCAATCGAGTCAATTGAGCGACCTGGGGTAGGAGGCATCTAGTTGTGAGTGTGCTGTATTCTCCGTTTGGGCGTGTTGACTCTGGCAAGCGAACGGGGACTTCTGGTGCAACTCCACCCTGCCCGCTGCTAAGCATCTCAGGGAGGTCTCTGCTGGATGTCACAGCCGACCAGGGCATCCCCTCTTACGTGGGAAATCAGGTGCAGATGCTCTGTGGCCCGGCAAGAATCCCAATCAAGGGCGGTGCAAGGCACTAGTCCTAATACGGCATAGCGCAGCGAAACATTCGAAGGATTTGGTTTTGACCAATGAAAGGACGGTGAAAGATGGCGAACGAGGCAAGAGAAAAATGACTGGAGGAGCAGGCCTCCAGTCGCACGGCAAGCTCCGCTGCGAGGCTAGAGGCGACAGAGGGCGCCTTCCCACTCTGGGAACAAGTCAGCAAAGAAAGGGAGGCACGATAGAGACGTAAGCTTCTTCCATCTAGTGTCAGATTCGTTATGAACACAGATTATCAGGTTCCGCCTTTTTGTTCTCCCACATGCCATTCAGCAATTCTTAATCTCCTCATATTGAGAAATCGTCGAGGCTACTTTCCCCTGGCACTGCCTATCACGTGGTAGGTCAGGTGCAAATGCTCTGTGAGCCTGCCAGAATGCAAACGAAGGGCGGTGCAAGAAGCTAATCCTAAACAGACGAGGGACCTTTGTTGACCAATAGAAACGAATTGGAGGCCGCCAGAGTCAAGCAATGCTGTTGGGGGCCGTCGGGGGCCGTCGGGGGCCAAATGACTGCGCGTGTTCCTCTGAGCAGTGGGCAAAGTCCTGTCGGGCGGTTCCCTTGACATAGCGTCACATCACACTTGGGTGCATTTTCTGAGTGAGAATGTTATTGCCGTAACACGAGCTACCTGGAGGTTATGTCCCCGTTGCACTTCAGGTTTTGACCAGCGAACGTCAGGGTTTCCATCTGTTATTAACTAGTCCTGTTTGCCTTGGAGTCCATCAAGCGCAGTGTGGCTGTGGGCCACACTCGTGACTCTGCCCTTCCCATGTGTCGTGACATCACGTGGAGGGTCAGGTGGAAAATGATATGAGGCTTGAGGGTGCAATGCGCTAGTCCCGATACAGCTGAGCGGCATGGCGGATTTTATCTTACCACCTTATCTTGTGCAAGAGGCAGCCATGACCCCACCTGTCAACCAGAGGTCTCCAGTACTCGTGAGCTCACACCTCAGTTGAGAGCAGAAAGTAGCACAGCACTTCCTTCACTGTAATTTGGGCCAATCATCCCAAGCCCATACCTAAGCACCAAGAGGGCGCCGAACTGAGTACCTCCCTGGGCATGCAACAAGAAAGCTCAACACCCAAGCGGCGTCGTAGCCCTTTGGGACGCGAAAGCGTCGACGAATCTCCCTCCCCATTCAGCCCCAAAAGAAACAGGCTGCAACTCCCTCCGCCTGTCCAATATGGCTCATCATGGTCGCGCACCTCGTCAAGAAGCTCTGGTGGGCGGCGGTCTCCGTCCCCCCAGATCATCAACTTCGCATGTTCCGGGGTCACTGCTACAGCGAGCTATGCCGGGACTCCACAACGAACCCCAGGAATTCCGCCAACACGACCAATGCTTCCACAATTGACCCCGCAAAACTCTGACTTTTCGACCCGGGGCTTCACGAGCACGGCCTACTTGTCGAAGGAAGAGGAAATATGTTTTGGAATGGTGAGCGTGTTGACAGCATAGGCATCCTCTCAACCCCTGACTGATGTTTTTATTCTGGAAAACAGCTGAAAGATATCCAAGTCCGCATCGATCGCGCCCTCACCCACCCAGCACTAGTCCTCGATGAGATACAAGGGGGTGATGGAACTGTATTCGCATCATTAGATCTGCGTATAGGCGAAGAGAGAAGCGATATCATGGTTTGCGGCTATCCCATCGCCACCTTGCATCAAAAAACACACCTTGCTCTCAAGTCTCTCTCCCCGCAACCCAGTTACAAGGGCATGGTGCCGCGACAAGAGTTTCAGCAAAAACTGGCCGCCTCTGAAGTTTCCGCAGGTGTCAGTTCGCCAAATCTCTCCATCTCCATTACTATCATTCTGAGTGGGCCACGCTCGATGGCAGATTCACTCGCCAAAGCTCTTTCCAAATATCGTTTATTCCTGCAACACCCCAACCCGAAGCCCCCGGGGCTCGAGTACGTGAATCCCCAGTATCTCGCCATGGTTGGGTCATATCTCCCTAATGGGGCGATCTTGGCTCCTATCCCAATGGACACATTTGATCTTGACGCAAGTCGGCGAAGCGATGTTGAGCAGGATCCCGAGGACGAGGTCGACTTGAGAACTGTCATGGACAACCTTCCTCAGCACGCGTATCTGAGAGAAGCGGATATCGATGGCAGAGTCAAGGCTACCCTCTTGAAGTTCGTATAAGTCATGCCACATGAGGCAGGAGGAGTCGGCGTGTAAAACACTAACTCGTGTGGGTAGACACCAGAAAGAGGCGGTCAGCTTCATCATGTCGAGGGAGACGGTTCAGGACGCAAATCTGAAGAGCCTTTGGCGCTTGGATAGCTACGTCTCAGATTCCCCTGTGTATGTCTAGTGATCCCCACGCAGCATGGTTCAGCTGGCTGACTCTACAGGCAGATACAAGCACCTCATAACTGGCCACACCAGCGGGAAGCCGGAGGATATGCTTGGAGGCATCATCGCAGACGGTATGGGTCTCGGGAAGACGCTAACCATGATTGCCAGCATCGTAGCAAACCTATCCCGAGCAGACGAGTTTGAAACGAGGGGAGCATCAGATGGCAACTCCCAGACAAGCTTACCCCCTATCAAGACCACGCTGGTTATTGTACCGTCTGTTTGTAAGTTCGCATTGACTGGGGCATTGTGAAATATTGCATATTGACTCGATGTAGTGCTCCTCGATGGGTGGATCGATGAGATCAAGAAGTGTGTATCCTCTTCGCATCGAAATCTCCCATGTGCCCGCTCTTGACTGACATTAAGCCTCAAAGACACATCATCCCTGGAACTTTGGAGCTTTACAAGTATCATGGCGCCAATCGACGACTCCCATTATTAGGGGGGTTCCCATACCACGTTGTCGTATCGACTTATGGGACCGTTGCGGCAGATTTCAGTCGTGGCGGCGGAGTGCTTAGCTGCTATCACTGGCACAGATTGGTCCTGGACGAAGGTATTTGCACTCCAATGGAGGTCTCCAGTTACAGGTCATTAATGCGGAATCCTCCAGCCCATTTGGTGAGAAATTGGTCGACACAACAGTTCAACGCCGTGGCCGCCATCTCAGCAGCGCACCGCTGGTGCATGACAGGCACCCCGGTCCAAAACTCTCTCGATGACCTGTCTTCACTTACACGTTTCCTCCGCGTCCCGCGGCTTGAAGACCCTTCGACTTTCCAAAAACACATCTCGGGGCGTCGAACGGCAGCCGGCATCAGGAGACCAAACTACACTAATCTCAAGCTCCTGCTGGGTTTTATATGTCTGAGACGGAGCACGTTCGCCATTTTATCCTCGCTAGGCGTAACCTTTGTCGAACACCGTCCCCAGTTCTCTGCCGCCGAAAGGAAAGCATACGACGAGTTGGCTCTATCCTTTGAGAGGTCCATCAAGGCCGCCGTAAACAGCCGCTCCTCCAGAAAGAGCAGCAAGTCGATCCTGACGGCGATGTTGAGACTGCGCATCTTTTGCAACACTGGCCCCATACCTGGGAACCTGGATGACGATGTTGAAGATAATTTTCGAGACGACGAGCTCATCAGTCTGCAAATCCAAAGTGGCGAAGCTGTGTGTTCCAGGTGCAACACCGAGATCGCAACACCCGATCTAGAGAGCGAGTCTCAGAGGAACAAAGGGTCACGCCGTCTGCTGAAGTGCCTGGCGTGTAGTCAGCAGGACGTTCAGGATGTTAACACAGCCAAGCCCGCGAGCGACCCTACTATTGACGGCGACCCAATGGAGGGTGTAGAAATGGAGAATCCAGCGACCCTGGTCCCAGCCTCCGATGCGTCCAAGCAAGGCGAGAAGTCCGGCACATATCCATCAAAGCTGATGGCTCTGCTCGTGGATATTAAGGAGCATTACGCCAAGGATAAGAGGTAAGAGGATGACATACATTGGATACCATCGCTCCCAACTGATGCTGACACCCACTTCAGCATCGTCTTCTCATTCTGGAAGCGAAGCATAGACCTCATTGGCAAACTCTTCAATGAAGAAGGCATCCCTTTCGGCCGTGTCGATGGCGACGTCGGTCCGCCACGACGTCGAAAAATTCTTGAAGAGTTCCACAGCAATCCTTCGGTCAGGGTGCTGGTGATGACTATCGGCACAGGAGCAGTTGGGTAGGTGCCTCAGTATCTCTAATCCCTGTTTCAGACATGACTCTAGCTCACATTTCGCCCGCAGTCTAAACAACCTCTCTGTCGCCAGCCGCGTTCACATTCTCGAGCCGCAGTGGAATCCGTACGTTGAAGACCAGGCCATCGGCCGCGTCTTTCGCATGGGGCAGACCAGTCACGTGTGCGTCATCCGGTATGTGATGGAGAAATCAGTCGAAGAGGTGAGATTTAGAGTGCTTCTATCAATCTGGGCAGGAAGCTGACAGGCTCGGGACAGGTCATCGAATCACGTCAGATATCGAAGGTGCAGCTTGCTCTCAAGGGTGGTCTTCTCTCTTCAGACCAGGAACATTCGGAAATCAAGAGGAGAGTTGCGCATCTTCAGCAGTTTGAGAAGATCATAGGGTCGACGATTTTGAGTCGAGATGCTGCGTGATGCATACAGCCGACTTCTCGATATGGCTGCTTTTAGTCTTGTATCCTTGGGTTCCAGCGCCGGTAGCCAGCATCGACCTCTTTTCGTCTTTCTTGTCTTGCTGCGATGCCTTCAAGAAGGACGCATGGTATTTTAAATCCGCTAAGCCGAATCTCCCCGAATCCGTAGGGTTCTGCCCTGTGCTATGCAGTGTATGTCAAATCGAGCTGAAGGAATGTCCACATCCCGTAACAGCCTGATTATCTAAGACGAATCTGGGCACACGAAATTTCCTTTTTCGTTCGTCGTCCTGAGCTGGGGTGAGCTATAGCTGATTTGTCCTAAGCTTCCCCTGATTTTCCCCTAAGCTAGGGTGATACTATACGACGCTGCTGCCGTATAGCCTCAGAGGCCCCTTTTCAGTCTACCCCCGAGCTAAAGTTTCCTCTCGATAGAAAGCAGATAATGCATAATCTGTAAGCGCCCAAAATTGAGCACGGGTATATACTGGTACATGGTGTAGTACAGTACATGACATCTTAGTTCAATTTGTAATATAATATATAATATCCTAGTCTATACATAAAGACAGTATTTAATATACCAATACATAATATACTAGCCTAGAACATACCAGTATATAATATACTTAGAATATACTAGTACATAACGTACCAGAATAGAATATATTAGTATAGCATAATTGTTAAACTTTAGGAACCCACAGACCTGTAGTACAGGGCTGTGGCTCAGAGGAAGAAGTGCAGTACTTGTTAGAAAGAAGGGGGTTTAGAGGCCCTGGGCATCTAGTCAGCGGAGCTGACTGGATACCTGGCACTGCCAGTACGCCAGTGAGCCTCAGCCACCAGAGTGACGAAGCCTGAATCCTGCAGAATAGTCTATAAAGAAGCCTCTGGCTTCCAGCCAGAGCCAGAGGGACAGAGTGAGCACAAGCAATACAATCACGCAGTTACAACACCTTAAAATCCACAGAATCCAGAGTGCCGCGCTTCTAACAGTACTGGTCCAAGTCGTACTACAGCGCTGGAAGCGCTGTAGGAAGTAAGAGATAGCCTGAGTTGCAGTGGCAGTGCCACTGTAAGAAAGGTTGCTACAGTGAATCTTAACACTGTAGAACAAGAGGATCCGGAAGGCAGTGCCTTATACAATGACTAGAATTGAGTAGAGTTGCTTACTTAACTAGAATTAGATACAGGAGAGGAGAGGGCCTGTTATATGCTGTGGAAGGCTCTGGAAGAATTCCAGAGCCTTCTGTAAAGTGGAACTAACTAATAAAATAATGGAATAGTACTGTTCTGAACCATTCTACGTGGTTCTGTTGACGTAGTGGCTGACGTGGCCACTGTGATATTCTAATTGATTCTGTGGGGCAGTAGCCCCACTAGATTTAAGGGGTTCCACCCCCCTAAATTCCAGAAGGTTCTGTCAGATATGACAGCAATTACCATCTGTCAGAGTAATGAACGTTCTGTGCTTTTTAGTGCAGTGGTAATGCGCGACAGGTTCGGAGTGCTCCAGGGGCCCCAAGGGGCCCTAGAGTGGATTGGAATCCTCTAGAACCTTCTAGGGTTCCAGAGGATTCGACTGGTGGTTTCAAGGTACTTAGTGGCTAGAAAATTAATAATAATTGATTAGTAGAAGCTGCCACAAGCGATAATTTACTAATTAATCTGCACTATTAATTGCCTTTTTAAGCCATTGAAGTAATATAACTCGGATCGGATTAAAAATGCTAGTTAGCGATAAAACAGGCTAGTAAAACTAGTTACAGCACTATTCTTTAGCAGTAAGCATATTAGGCGTGAGTATTGTTAAACTATACGCAGCTATAAAGCCTTATAGGCCCACTAGGCTTCCAGTTTAGAGGGTTATAGGCAGTACAAGGACCACTACTTTAATATATACCCTTTAATGTAATTTAAGCAACCTTGTTACAAGCCGGAGGCTTACACGGCCCTACAGGCCTACTAGGTCTGTAGGCTATAGCCCTTATAGGCTATAGGCTCTATTGGATTAGGTCGCTTCATGTCAGAAGCACTGCACTCTGGATTGCAACTGTGTGATTGTATTGCTTGTTGGTTCTCTGGCGAAGCCAGAGAGCCATTATTATAGTTGTGGCTGGTGGCAATGGTGGTGGCAATAGTGACTCACACCAGCTGAACTGACTACGTCAGCTCAGCTTCCATTGCCACACCTTCCATGGTGTTCTGGCCTCTGGCCAGAACCCCCTCCTTTTTGACACTTCAGGCCTTTATTCAAGGCTACTAGCCAGAGCATTGCGGATTACAGCGCTCCTTCGTACCCTGCACTTGTGGCTTGCGTACCCTGCAACGGAATTACAGGGGGTCATCCCCTGTATTATAGCGCTCATAAGCCTATAAAATTTCTGTTATTTAAAATCACTCTCCCAACCCAATTAGTATTTATTATTTTCAGGGTTAGGGTGAGAGTGCCCTGTAGGTATACTACTTACAGTAGTGTAGACTACTGTGTTATAAGGGGTTATTTTTATAGATATTTTCATTATGCGACGATGTGGTTCGTTTATATGGCTGCAGGTCGATTTGTAAAATTTTCCATACTAAATAGTTTTACAGAATTCCAGCGGCATTCGTAAAACCAACAACATTCCAACAACCAGAAAGGCAAACATACCCCGCGTTTCCAGTCAGCAACTCTTATCATGTGGTGATCTGGTTGCATGCCGCCATTGGATTTCACTCTAGCTAGGGACCGTGCTACATCAAGCAGACCAAAAGTGAGGCGAGCAGCTCTCTCGCCAATCATGACACGGAACTCAAGAAGGGCGATAGCAGAACCTGATCCACAACGCGAGACGCAACTTGGTGTTTGGGTGGGAACAGCGGGTACAAAGTCTCCTACATGCCATGCCTAGCCTTGGCTGGAATGTTGCCCGTTCATACCTGACATCCCCCGCTGCCTTTCGTCTGCCTACCCACTCAGCAGAAAATACCCTCACTTCGGGGCAACAACAGTCTACTTCTCTCACCATGAGCGGCTCCGAGATTGCTGGTCTGGGCTTGGCCGGAGCCCAAATGGGAGGCTCCATCATTTCAAAACTGTCGTCCGGCGGCTCATACCAAGAGGTCGCCACCACCACCAGGATGCGTCCCACCTGTCCCCATCTATCATTTCAGTTACTTAACGAAAAGCCTTGAGCGGTGGAAGGATGAACGCTGACAGCCACAGAACTCTAGCGGAGAATTGACCCCACTAGAATCACCTAACCGAGGGCGCCGCCGTTGCTACGATCACGAGCAAGGGTGACATGGTGGCCCGGTCTTGGCAGGGTGGCCGAGCAATGGCTGTCTCCTCTGAGGACTATCGGGGGTCCGAGTCCAATACCGAGGCCACGAAGCAGGAGAAGCGGGGTAACGCTACGTACCTAGTGGTGGGATTGGGCTGTGGTCCGCCTTCGCCTTATTCTTCTGTGTTGGTACCTCACAGGTTTGTCGGAGATTTGTGTCCTGGATCTTCCTTTGAGGCAGGAAGTATTCCTGAAGTTAAGAGCGGTATGACCGTGTAGCGCTTCTCAGTTTCGTACAGGGGCAGCTGAGACACCTATTGATGAAACCAACGTCTGCTGAAATAAAAACTTCATTGTTCGCCGATCCCATTATCGTGGAAGCATCACAATTGTTAAGGATAAATTCGCTGCTGTAGATTTTGGCTAAGTGGAGCTACTGTGTTACTAATATGTATAAAGTCAGTGAAAACAGCCAGAGCGCGTATCAAGAGACATAAAGCAGAAGGTTAACAAGGGTCGAGACCCAAGCCGTAGGTAGTTTTAGTCAATTAGAATGGAACGCAAAGTGACAAAGGTTAAATAGGCCTAGAGTACAAAGGTCTAGGCTAAAAGAAAAGGTCTCTTATCTCCGTGACAAAATGCGTCCTCAGAGCCCCCATATAGTCTTCCCTTGGAACGGTAAGGCCTAGGCTTATCACATCGCAGACGTTTTCAAATACAGGAAGGCCTTTTAAACACATAGAAAGACCTTTTCAAAATACAGGAAGGCATTCTCAGAATGCAGGAACACCTTTTCAATATTTATCTAAGTGTTATCAGAATGGGAGATGGCCTGGAAGAGCAAAAGCTACAGGCGGTCAGTACAGCAAGAAGGCATCTTCCGCATTAGCTGAGGGGACCCTTTCTTTTGGCCTGAGCCTTCGTATAGGGCTTTGCACATTTCTCGTATCAAATCTCCCTGTATTTTCTCTAACTTTACAATTCAGTCCGCTGGTTGGCCGTCACGATGGTCTCGACCGCCGCTCAAACTTCCAATCAATATTTCACAGACGTTCCCAGTAACAGGCTGTGTGTCGATAATGTCGCTGTGAGACATCTCGTTAGCCACAGGTTCTCAATGTCATCCCTCGCCAAATCTGGAACGTCACTTACCACTCATTTGTCCTCCCAAAATTCACCAAGTACCGCAAATGCCTGATGCCATCTGCATTGTCGCCAAAGCGGAGAAACTGCACCATAACTTGGGTGCGCTTCAATCTCTGCTCCTTGACCGTCTCGATCAGCCTCCGAATCGGGTTCTGCATGCCGGCCCCGTCCGGCCCCGTTCCCCACTGGCCATCGGTTAGGACTATAATGCTTAGTGGATTGGGCACTTTTTTCCTCCCTCTCCCGCCGCTGGCCGCACCACCACTAACACTGCCAGACGCAGCGACACCCTCGCGCTGCAGTGGGGGAGAGAGCGTCAAGGGCAACCGGGGGAGGATCTCCCCCTGGATGAAGTTGGCAAACTCGTCCTCCATGACGCACTCAATCTTGTCGTATCTGCACTTCTCCAGTTCAGCAAGAAGTTTGCTCGTCTTAGTGCCGTGGTATACGGCCGACGTGCTGCCGGCCACCCCTGAGGAGGAGCCTAGCACCAGCCAAACCCCACCCGCGCCCCTGTTCAGATCTGTCTGTTTGACGAGGTAGCTGAGTGCCGTGAACGCACGCTCCACGTCGGCCTTGTGCTGGCGCATGGTGCGCGACGTGTCGACAACGAAGATGTGGTCTCGTCCTTGGAGGGTAGCGTGCAGGCTGCGGATTAGCTGATGCGTATCGGGATCGAGATTCATACTCTTGGCAGGGGATTCGGACAGCGGTATTGGTGTTGTGCTGCGGAGAACTGAGTTTCCGTCATCCGGGGCGGCGGTGTTGCTGCTAGCAGGCGTGCTTTTTGTATCAGGGGCGATGGTGGCGGTCGAGGCAGTGGTTGTGGACTTCACCTGCCCATACGCTTTCCAGCCGGCACGCCACTCGAGTGCCTCCTGCAATGTCAGGTGCGTCTTGTCAGGGGTTAGGGAGCCAGCAACCTCGGTTATAGCCGTGCCATCACCAACTGGCATACGTATACGAGGTAGACTTGGGTGATCAGGGGGGAATAGGGAAGTTGGGGGAGGGCTCAGTGGGGTTGCGGATTCTGATACTGTGGTGCTGTCCATCTGCGGCTCGGCTGGCGGCAGTGAGTCGGTCGGGCGTTGGCTGCGGCTGCGGCCGTGGAGAGTCATGAAACTCGGCAGCGAGCGTGAGGAGCCATTCGTGTTTGGCGTGATGTCAAGGCCGGGACGGGGTGGCAACTTGGGGCTGGCCGGTGGTTGTTCGTCTGTGGAGGCAGCACGTAATAGCTGGCCATCGTCGGAGTTGTTACTCATACTGCTAAAGTTTCCACCGCCGGGGGACGTCACAGACGCATCGGAAAAGGGCGACAGGGGTAGGGGTAGGGCTTGGACGGCAGGGGGCGCAGTGCTGGTCAGGCGAGTAATCTTGGCCTTGAATCGATCCCGTCGCGATGGCGTCTGAGTTGGTTGCTCTGGTTCTCCGAATTCGGGCTCCTCTACCTCGAGGATACTAGGAAACTTGTTAAAGAGTTCCCAGACCTGGCGAGCCTCCATGCGCTGGCGCCAGTCCCCCAGGAGCATGTAATCTTCCACTAGTTCCAGAACGCGCGGAGTGATGACATCGTCTCTGGAATTGCAGTCACTACGGATACTGGTGTGCATGTCGCTTACGGCCATGGATCGGTCTACCGCGTCGTGAAAACAGTCGTAGTGTCCAGGGTCCTCGAAACTTGCAACTGCCTTGCCGGCCTCAGTGCGTAGCTTTCGGTACCTGTCGCGCCCCTCTGCACCAAATGCAACCCAACTTGCCGCGTCGCTGATTACACACCCTGCAGAAAAGATATCTGCCGCTGTCGGAATGCGGCCGGGCAGGTTCAGAAGGTATCTCGCATGACGGCTGCATTCGGGAGCCCCTACATGGCGTTCATCAGTGCTTTTATACTTAAGTGCTGGACTGAGTTCATAATTACCATACGTCTGATTCCCCTGGCGGTCTACGCCCATCTCGGAGTCTTCTTCACCGTCTTCTTTATTCGCAACCCTGACATGACTGTGTCCAAAGTCGGCCAACAGCGGGCAAAAGTCGTAGGGAGACCCGGAAGGATTCTTTGTCAAGATGATATTGTCAGGCTTGATGTCTTCGTGGATGCTGAAATGGGCGGTTAACTTCGTTAGCGAGACATCAACTACCTGGGTCGAGGGAAAAGGAGAGCAAAGCCATACCCCCGATACTGGTCTGCGTCGCCATCACTTGGTGTGATGCGGTGCACTGCGTGCAAACCTTGAAATACAGCAAATAGGCTTTTCCAGAAGCGCTGCACATCCGCCGGCTCGCGCGGAGGTGGCGTGTTGGCGTAGTACTCGAGCAGGTTCCCGCCGTCAGCAAACTGCAACAGCAAGTTGAAGGTGCCGTTCTGTACAAACGACCCATAATATCCGACAATGTTCTTGCTCCCCGGTTGTCGCAACGTGGTGAGTGCCTGAGCTTCGTTGAGGTATAGAGAGCGGTAACGGCTGTCGGTATAAGTCTTGAGTACGTACGCGCGGTCTACGCGGTCTTCGGGGTCTTCTGTCGCGTCCGTCGCCTAGTTCGACGTCGTATTACACGTCAGAAATCCTTCTTTCGTGACTTGGCGCTGGCAGCCAGAGAAAGAAGCAATGGCCAAGGTACGTACCTCATTGAGCTTGTTGCAGTGCTTATCAACCAGGATGCGATATATATGGGCCGCGTCGCCGTCAGCAATCTTCTCTTCGTCATGGAACGGTAGGATATGGCTCGGCTGGAGCTGTAAATTGGTGAGTTGGGCGTAGTCGATGACGAGTGGGCAAAACATCCACTGGTACTCAAGTAGCCCGTCGAGCACGTCCTTGAAGGCGGGGGCGGCACGCAGCGTCTGCGGGACGTCGGCGTCGGCCAGGGGCAGTTTTGCATCTGAGATGCCGCGCTCGAGGAGAGGGTCAAAGTACACGACACGGTCGAGGTAGACAAGCACCGAGAAGAGCCGCAGGCATCGCTCACTGACGACCTCAAACTTGATGGTAAGGTGCGGTGCATGCGATTTGCAGATTTCGTACACCCGGCTCTTGGTCCAGTACTTCCTCAGCTCGAATTCGGGAACGTACGGCTTGCGATCACCGGTGCCGGAGCGGCCACTGTACTTTCCATTGAGTCCCTCAATGTAGTTGGTGAATTCGAACACGGGCTGCAGGTTCTTGTTCTTGCGCCCGGGTTTGGAGTCTGATGCGCTGGAGGCGCTTCGCGGCCGGTTCAAAAAACTAATGCCCAGCGACATCCCCACGAAAGAGGCGGCCCAGACGCAATTTTCGAACAGCGAGAGCTCTCTAGCGATGGCGGTTGCCTGGGAGGGACTTGAACCAACAGGACGGGAAGGTGTTGTCTCAGGAAGGTGCAAGTGGAACCAAAACCAGGAAACCGGGCAAAGCTTGCTGACACAGCGAGATGCGGGGAAGGAAACGGCAGTTTGGGCCGCCTTGGAAATGATAGGAAACAAGAAGGTGTGGGTGGTCTTGAATGCTGTGCAGCGAGGCTCTCTGCGTGGTGTGCCAATATTGCGCCTGCCCGCCTGTTTGCCTACAGACGCCACCCATGCGGGGCACACAGCCGCCACGGCAGCTAATCGCAGTTGCAGGTCCCGAAGGGGACTCGGCCTAACAAAGACCAAGGGTCGCGCGGCAGGCGGAAGGTGTTTCTCGGTCCCATCGGTACAAGGCCTACGGCTCCCGGGGAAGAAGCGATCCACAAACCGCAGCTGTTTTTCATTTTCGGTACATAAATGAAGAGCGTTCATAGCATTGTCGTATCTCGTCGCGCATCCAGCTCATAAAACTTTGACTTCGTGAGAATGAAAAGAAAGGCAAGACAGGCCCAGCTATTGCCTCCCTGTTTCTGCCTCTGGAACCTCCGAGGTCTTGTTCTGCCGTCTTGTCAGCCGGTAATGGATCCACCATGTGAGAAAGACGATGGTCATCAGAGGGACACATATGGAAAAGAACAGCTTCAGGGCAGGTACGCGTGTTTCCCAGTCGCCGATGCGGTCGCTCTTGCTGCCGTCAAAGTCCCAGATGCCGCTGCTGAAGAGCGTCTGTGCCCGTGTTAATTGCTGGCCAATATTGAATTGGGAGTCGTACATACAGAAACAAACGTCCCCGGCAGGAAGATCATGGTGAGTACCGTGATGCCGTGCATCGAGACGGTTTCGTGTTCCGTCTTGGCCGCGATGTCGTGCATCCTCTCAGTCCACTCCTCCATCGTCTGCGCCGAGATCTTCGCTGACTGGGCGTAGTGCTCGCCGATCCGCATGTTGCCGTACTGGAGGATGCCCTGGAACTGGAGCGGGATCTCCTTTAGCTGTGATACCTTGAGAATGTAAGGTAGGTATCTTGAAAGCACTCGGTACTAACCATCTCCTCGTTCCGCACCATGCTGCGCAGCAACAGCTGGACACGCGCCGCGTGGCTATCGAGGTCGCCCTCGAGAACGGCCAGCTGTTGGCAAAACCCAAGCAAGGCAGAGTTCCCTGACGCAATGTCGCTCCCTACAAGCCGACCATACCGCTCCTTCAAGGTCGACACAATTCGCCGGTTCTCGCCAAGAATCATCGACGCCTCCTCCGCCTGGTCAGTTACATGTCGCATGCTTTGCAGGTCGTCAAAAGTGAACATCTTGTCCAGGCGCTCATCGTCGTCACGGTCGAAATTCTTCGCCTCTTCGCTCAGATTCATTCCTGCACCGCCGCCATGTTGCTGATGGTGATGGCCACTGAGCCCCGACGCGATCCGGGACAGGTTGCTGCGGATCTTGCCTGCAAATCCCAGTGGCTGCGGACCGCCGCCAGTCGAAGACCGTCGCAGAGGGCCGCGTAGTGGTGCTTCGGTCGGTAAAGGGGGTTTCCGAGCCAGAGTCTCGACGGGCGCAAGCTTGATGGCTACTGCGTGTTTTCTCTCTCGCTCTTCCATGTTGTCGATGTACTGGGCCCAGTTCTCGGTGCACCATTCGAGAATCAGAAGATGGGTGGCTAGGGCGAAGTCGAACTGTTGCCCCTTTTGGGATTTGCGGTCTGTGTCCAGGTCTGGCCAAGACGAGGCTATGCGGTTCCGCACAATCAGATTCCCCTTGACGACTATCCAGATAGATTTACCCTGCACGGCGTCGAATGAGTGATACGCCACCACACGCCGTACCAGCCATGAACCGGGCTCGCGCCCGTCCTGCTCGGGCGCCATGATACTGAATGCGTGCTGAATCCTTGCCGGTGATTCGATGCGGTCTTCGAATCGAAACATGGCTGTTGTTAGTGCCTTTTCCCTGTTCCGTAACTCGAAGCAAAAGTCCAGGAACGACGGCATGACCCGGTGACGCGCCAAAACCTGCGTCAATAGTTCACGGGAACAACAGAGCCTACCCCGTGAGCTGGCTGTGTGAAGAAATCTGGAAAGTACCAGTCAACCTGGAAGTTACGTCGACTGGAGGTAGTGTCTGGGTAGAATTACACGAATCTACAAATCGGGTCCGGAAACTTTCCGTCTAGCGAAGCATCAAATTGCACCGGTGTCTCGATGCGAGATTCGGGCCGGAACGCTGTCATGAGGGTTCAATACACTGACCTCGACGTGAATGGCAGGGCCTGGAGGGGGTTATTGCTCACCATTCTCGCCCTCCAGCAAGTCCCATAATACCACGAAGCGTTGCCTGCCCTCGGGGACGAAGAGCTCATCATTTTCGCGCGTGAGGCGGTCGCGGTATGATGCTAGAGTTTGTCTAGACTTGTAGGTCTCGAGGTCTATCGGATACATATTTGGGACATGTTGTATTGATGTGTCTGCTGCCATGGCACGGTACGATGTATCCGAGTGAACGGGAGTATTAACACAAGTAATCCTCAGGTATTGTCATCTCTGGCAGATATGACCTTTGGAGCCGTAGTAATGGATATAAGTGTCGATGTTGATCTCGAGAGGCTCAGGCTCCCTCCTTCCTAGCGATTCGCTCTGAAGCTTTGATGAAGTAGATCTTGATAATGACGGACAACCAATAATGATGTGGAAGCCTCGAAGTTAAAGAAGATCTTACATGCGGGCGGCTGAATGCAAGACAGCTGGCGGCATTTTCAAGTGCTAATGTAGCGGTGTAACGAGGCGCAGCCGGGTGGTGCCCAATCGACCGCCGTGAAATGCGCCGAGGCAGATTTACGCCCGAGTCCAGTGCCACGGCATCCACCACATTAGTGAGGTGTGCTGACTGGCTGGGACGAAACATTGGAATCCAGCTTGCATTGTACGAATCGCGGCAAATTAAAATGCTGTATATGATGCCACCTCGTCACATCCCACCAAGGCTTTGCTGCATGGTATAAAGTGATACATATCTGTCGGTGCTCTTTCCCGTCACTCCACTGCTCCAGGCCGCTGCTGCCCAACCACCAGAGCCCGCCCGCTCCGGCGCCATGTACTCCGCTTCTCGGCACACCTGACGCCCCGAACGCTCGGAACCCCAAGGACCTTCCGTCCTTCGCCTGCCTGATAGCTTAATTAAACCCTAAAATCCGTAGACCTCTTGTCGGATCTTATCGAAAATGTGGTGTCGCTCTTTCTGCGTGGCGTTAGGACTCTCCTTGGCGGTTGGATTGCCGCCAGACTCAATTGGCACCGCTGGCACCGCTGGCTGGTAGATGGTTTCCAGGACTCACCGTCACAAGATAACGCGGGATCTTCATCCGGTACTGGTTTTCGCACTTCTGCCATCCCATTTCTGTCAGCTTCGGCGGCCTCAGGGGCGGTCTGTGTCAGAAGCCTGAAAGTGGAGCTGGGCTGCACACCGTCACCTCGACCTCCTGACCGGGAAAGAGCGACCGCAAATAGCGCTCCAGATCGGTCAGCCACAGGTGATAAGCATCGATGCTGTCATAGACATGCATTGCGTCGGCGCGTTTTGCATAGCACAGCTACTTCCAGAGCCTGGTGGACGCCTTGTCAATTGTCGCGTGAATCGGATCGTCGGAGTGAGGCTACGGGAAGTTGTGGTGAGCCCCGACGATAAAGCTTACTTTGTGCTGCCGGGCCGTCATCTGCCACACTTCGAGGCACGTCGCACCCCCGAATTCTCTGCGGGGCTCCCTCTTACGAAAGAGGGGGTACAGAGCCTCATTATCACCACACGAATATCGACTGCCACGCTGGCTGCAGCACGGCATCTACCAGTGGCCAATCAAATGGGCGGTCCCATACTGGTCGGGCGAAGAAATGGCCGTGATGGATGCGGGCCGCATGATGGCGGGTCTCTTGGCACACAAAGGGTTAGGGTTCAGATCATCTTCTCCATTCAAGCAGCGCGAAAATGCCCGATCGTGAGCGAGACAAGAAACCCATACTTACAATTAGTAGCGAGAGGTGTAGAGCGGGCGACAATGAACCGTGATGGGTGTGGGCCAAAGCAGGACTTGCTTTGTTCAAGGCCAATTTGGGAACCCCTCCTCAACTCAAGCACCCGCCTCCCGCGCCTCGTGAACACAGCAAGCAACCTCCCACCACCACCGGGATCGAGACCACCCAATACACCCAGAACCGACTCCTTCCGACAGGAAAATCCGCACCCATAGAGAAGATAGGCGCCACTAGCAAAACCGGTATAAACGTCGCCAGCGACGTCAGATACCCGACCTGCTGCCCCTGCCTATTCGACGCGATACTCTCCCTCACCGACACCGGCGCGCCGTACGCCTCCCAAAGAATATCCAACCGCCGCTTGCTGTCCTCTAGCGCCTCGCGCATGCTGCGCCAAGCATCGACCTCCCAGGCTGCGACGACGGGGCCCTGTGCTGTTCCTATGCCTAGCGCTTCCATGTTCAGCCTGAGGTCGGCTGTCATTGTTTCGAGCGCGAGTCGGGCGCGGACTAGGCGACCGAATACGCGCGGCTGCTAGCGGCGCTCCCATGACTTTTCGAGCCAGGTGGTGGTGGAGGCTCTGTCTGGTGGGGTTCCTGGGCCGGTGCTTATGCGGAACTTCTCCTCTAAGATAAGAGACCCAGTGGAGCGGAGGGATACTATGTATACTAAGAGGGCGAGTTTTCGGGGGATATCAAGGCAAGTGATGGGATTGGCGGTTAAGGAGTGCGCTACAAGGCGGTATAAGGCAAGGGTATTATCGAACATGGACTCTACGGCAGACAGGCGGCTGGTCTCGGTGGTGACTGACTGAGCGGTCGCGGCGACAGTGAGGGAGATAGGGGGTACTATGATCCTTTATGTTATGCTGCAGGCAAAGCATTAAGTGAACCTTCGATCGTGATAGGGGGGGGATTAACGATGCGCAGGGTGGGCGAGTCTCTCCAGATAACTCTATCACCAATGGTAAGATCAACTAATACTACTGCTGGGATTTTGTGTTAACATGGGTGACACTGGCAGGTCACAGGGGCTCCCAGTCACAGAGGCGGCATACTATCCCAAGATTAGCCCTGACTCCCCACCCCAAATGACACTCTCTCTCAGTTTGACAGGGGGCTGTCAAACTCCCCAAACAGCGTTATGCGAGAGAGCTGGCGTCGGGAAGGCGTGTCCATATGGTAGATTGGTTCCAACCTGTCATCACTTAAGGTCCGGATCTGTGCTCGGCGAATTTAGGGGGCTTTCAGGGTGTACTCGCTTCTCAGTTCGCATATCACAGCATCCGATTAAGCAGCGCGCCTTCCTGTCTCCCTGTGGCCCACTACGAGGCGAAGAAGGCCGGTGGGATTATAGCCTGGATCCAAGTGCCTCTATGAAATTCCTTAGCAGGCCTTCAAGCACAAAAATCCGCCGCTGAAGAGCTGCCGCCGGCTCCGCTACGGTTGGCGTTTTGTCGAGATGCCGGACCAAAGCTCTCAATGACATGGATTCTCGCACGGCGGGGGCTAACCCCCCTTAAACCTCGACGATGGCTATCCTACCCTCCTCCACTTCTCGTCCTTGGGTCTGGGACGCTAAGTGATTGGAAAATCCCGGGGACACTGCACGCAATGTGGCTTGCGCAGAAGCGCAATACCCGTTATTTCGCTCTTTTTCCGGCTCCAATGGTGCGATTGGTTGGGGCATAGTCGCGATAGGTACCTAGGTAAGCAGCCGGTTTGGGGGATTTTTAGCTATTTGCTGAGCGCAAAACAGAGAGATGACTACGGATTCACGTTACTTGCCGGCACAAGCATCTTACTTGTTGTGTGGGGCGGCGTGAGCACAGTTGAGGACTTCTCCCCGCCTGAAACAGCATCAAATCACCTGAGACCGCCACCAGTCACATCACCGTCCATGGTCGACCGCGCAGAAAAAAACGTGGAGTGACCCCTCTGGGGAATGTGCAGACGTCCGGATTTCGATGCCGACACTTCCCAAGGCAGACTCGGAGCCAGAAGCTACCTAAAGTTCTGAGGTATCCCCATTTATGGTGAGACAAAGCCTTTTTGGGAGCATAATTCGAACACCGTGGTCTCTGGCGCGTATTTTGACCATTTTCCTATCGCCGTCCTCTTCGCCACTGCCATATCCCGCTTTGAGGATGCCCTGTGTTCCATCCCAACCTGCGTTGAAAAGCTCCATCTCAGCGCGGTGAAGCTACGACTAACGAGAGGGGGGGAGGCCGTCGGCATCTATCACCCCGAAGCACTGGAATATAGCCTGAGAGCCCGCCCAGAGGACACCCAGGAGGTTAAGGACACACTGGTAAAGATTATCGCCTTATTCGACAGTCAAGTCTTAGCGTATGAGAGGAACTCCAATGGGGCGTCAAGTTTTAACAACTCCATTAACCAACCCCTTGACTGGCAAGCCGTCGAAGCCGTGCATTGGATGAAGTGGAGATGCATGCGTCTTGACAACAGCAAGTTTCAGAATTAACTTTGGGTATCAATTTGTGTAGAGGAGGTATACTGATCTTCTCCCATTGGAGCCTCCCCTCCCAACTCCCGCCTGGACACATGGCATACCTTGGTAGGTATCCAACCTAATAGCCGATGCCCGGACCGGTACAGCCTCATGAACATAAGCCACTATATTAGAACTCACTACTAAAGAGCTGCCAGACGTTCCTGTGTCCTCCGGCGTATCAATTTCTCCAGCGGCAAAAAGTCAACCGAGCCTTTCACCTCGCCCGCCCCTATCTGAGGATACATCTTCTTCAACCTCTTGATGTCCTCTTTCCTGGACTCGCCCAGATATATCTTCAGCAGCATCTCCGCCGCATCCAGCACCCTCGGGTTATCCGCCGCCAACAGCTTCGTCTCCGCCACCGTCTGCAGGAGCCTTTCGCAATGCTCCCTCGCCCCGTCGAGATCCTCGTCATGCAGTTTCACATACGCCAATCCCCACTCTACATGGATGTGATCTGGATGCTCCTTCGGAACGATCTTCTGCAGCTCAGTCAAAAGCTCCTTCGCCCGCTCCCAGTCGCCGCGCAGCACGCAGACCCTACTCAAGTTACCCTTCGTCATAACCATTCCCACGTGTGCGGAACCTAGAGTCCGATCCAGTACTACCACGACGTCCTCGAGCAGATCTCTCGCTTCGTCGTATCGCTTGAGTTCGACTAGGACTTTGCTTAGGTCGTTTGCGCTCCACAGTGTGTAGGCGTGCTCCTCGCCCAGAACGCGTTTCCTGACCTCCCAGGCCCGCCGCACCAGCTCCTCCGCCTCGGATAGATGTTGGCCCCCGGCGCATAACGCGACGCCCAGCTCGTTCACACTCATCAACGTATCCGGGTGGTCTGGGCCAAAGAAGTGCTGGCGCCGCGCGAGCGCGTGGCGCAGCAGGCGCAGGGTTTCAGCCTCCCGGTTCCCGAGGTGCAGGTATGTGCGAGCTAAGTTGAACATGGCAGAGACGGTGAGGGGGTCGTCTGGCCCCAGGCGCTGAGTCAGAACGGCAACACAGCGCTCGCCGGCTTGGCGCGATAGGTCGCGTTTTCCGGCGAGCCAGAGGCAGCGGGTCAGCTCGTCGAGTGTCTGCATGTGGGAGAGGTAGGTGGGCTTCCAGACGGGCCAGCAGAAGTAGTCGCGGAGAGACGGTCGGAAAAACTTTTGGGTGAGCCAGATGGTGTACTGCACTTCGAGGCATTGCCCGATGAGGAAGAGATTCCAGTATGTGTTTGCGAGATTGCGCTTTGCGCCGATAGTGAAATCGTGGGTACGGCCGAAATGCGCAAGCCGGAATTCGACGACACGGAGCTGCAGTGGTTTTGCCCGCTCCCATCGGCCGGCCTCGGCGTAGACCAAGGCGAATCGCTCAAGATAGGTTGCTTGCTCGGGTGATTGCGGGAACTTGCCTGTGCCGTGGGCGTTCTGCAGTTGAAGCAAACAGGAGTCGATATGGGGCAACAGCGAACGGCGGAAAGCCCGACCAGAAGGTGCCATGTTAGTTGAGATAGAGTGCTCCAGGATTGCCGCTGTGCAGTTCAACCACATCTGGGAGTCCTCCTTATTGAGTCGCTCCCGTGCCCATTGGTGTATGGCCGGGTGTAGGGTAAAGTAGCGTTTGGGGATATTTCTGGATGCACCCGTCCGGATGTCGTACTCATCCGACTCTGAAATGGCGATAATAGAGTGTTCGTAGAGCACTCGCGCAGCCGCAAGGATTCGATCCTCAACCACCTGCATAGAGGACGATTCTACCAGGGCCGAGGGCCGAATCTTCAAGTAATTCGACTCTCTCATGCCATCAAAACATAGAGGGAAAACACTCAGGGGTATAGTTGCAAAATGCATAAAAGCAAAGACGTGAAGAATGTCGACCGCGTCCCGATATTCAGGGGTGTCCCGGCTCGAAATCCCGGTGAATGGGAGCTCCCACGTGGCGACGATGTTGGCATCCGCAGCACTTTGGATCATGGAGCGGCTCAGGAGCTCCTTCCGACAACCTAGGAGCGATTTCAGATACCTCTCGAGGGGGAGTAGCTTTCTTCGGATCGTGAATGCCGCTTGTTTGAGCGCTAACGCAAGGTAACCGAGTTCTGAGGCAATGATCTCTGCTAGTTCCCTGTTGTGATTTGATTTGTCGAGGAGTTCCTTGTCCGGGTATGCCAACTGTAACAGTAGCGTCACGGCCTCCTCGGGATCCATGCCGTGGAATTTGACGGCGCCAACGTTATTGTGTCTCTGTGCAGCAGGGTTTCTAGTCGTTATGAGAATATGGCCGTTTCCGGAGGCTGGAAGAAACCTTTCTAGTTCCATGTCGGGATCATTCGCGTTGTCCAGCACGAGAAGCCATGGGTCTGAGCTTTGAGAGAGCCAAAGCTGCCCAGCACCTGGCTCAACCCCTTTCCCGGAGAGCTGACCGATCATGGCAAAACTCTCTTCCGCCATAGCCTCGGTAGTGCAGTCTATCCAAAAGACACCCCAGTACCTTCAATAATGTTAGAGATGTCACAGTATCCGGTGAGAAACATGTGGAGCAATTTCTACTGACCTGTGGCGGTTTTCCTCAAGATATCGAAGACAAAATTGCGTCTTCCCGGAGCCCGGAAGTCCGTATATTACGAAAATCTTGGGCTTTCTGGTAGACTTCTTCCTCACCACACCAAACATCTCCTTCAGGGAGACCATTTGTTGTTTCCGTCCAACGAAGTACTCGGAACGCTGTCTGACAAGATAATGAACATTGATGAACGGGGTAGACGGCTCGTCAGATCCGCTGTCCCGACTTTCGATGGATTCATTGCTTGCGACTGCCGTTTCACTCGGTGTTGGCAGAGGGTAGGGGCCTTGCAAACTTGGTCGCCTGCTCGAGCTTGTCGAAGTCGCGCGACCTGGACGGAGGAGATTGTCTGCTTCATGCTCCCGACCAATTCTCACGATCTCCAAGTCCTGTTCCCACCTCCTGGCGATCTCGTCTGGAGCAGACTTGATAAGTTTGCTAAGAGTAGCAAGGACAAGTCGGTACCCGGGGGCAGTCTGGCTGCCAAACTTGACCATCTCAGAGTGAGTTGCGTTGATACCGCCCCGAACCGCATCCTCCCAGACGGGAGCAGCAGAATCCCGTTCGACCACATAGAGCGAGTTGTTTCCGTAGGTTGTTTGCTTTTGTTCCCAGAAGTTGGAGACGTGAAAACTTCTCCTGAGCGGTGCGAATTGGTCTGTGATCTCCTGGAGAGTTTCTGAATTTTCCAGGAGACTCAAGGTGAACTGGCTCGGACCAGCTTGACTATCGCCATGGAACATGATGAGTGACTGTTTCTTGAAGCCTGTATGTGGAGTCGACATGAACAGGATGGCGTAAGTTGATCTGAAAATGAAACGTAGATGCTCGATCTTGGCATCACTTCTCGAGTGAGAGTAGGCGAGAGCACGTTTGACCAGGAGCCCGCCGAACTCGTGGCAAATGAAGATAATTGGCCGTGACTGGGCATCCACAAGCTCTCGATCGGCATTGAGGTGGTTGATGAGCCCAACCGCTTCGTCGTAAATGCTTTCCGCGGCGACACCACCTGGAGCCATGAGCCTCTCAGCATCATACTCGTAAATCAGGCGCCGGGCATGATATTTGGAGTGCGGGAAGAGATCCTGCATCCACAATACACCAGTCTTGGCATCAGTCCACGCCGTCAAGCCGCGTTCACGTAGGCCATGAACGAAGACAAGACTGCCACGTGTTGGGTCAGCGACATCGCAATCTCGACGCCTGAAGGGACGTGTTGGACTTACTCCACCAAGTAGGAAGACGATGTCGACGCCGAACCCTCAGCCTCGTCGATATCTATGAGACCCATCGTGAACCTGGGATGGCAACGCGAGACGTCTCCGGGCGCGCTTATCGCGCATGAAGACCGCGATTGACTCCAAGTCCTTTTGCTGTGTTGTTGGGTTTGGCCGAGCGCATCGGGCCGATGGCCCCCACGTCGTCGCGGCGAATGAAGCAAGGAGGGTGTGGCTGTGCGCACCATGGAAATGGGAGCTGTGCCCGTGGAATGTGGAACGCGGAGGCTCCAATGACCGGAGACTCTGGTCGTTGGGATTTCCCGCTGGTGCAGAGAAGATGGGAGCAGCGCCCGGGTGCCCTTGTCCTGCTGCCTCAGCAAGAGCACGGCCCAAAATATAACCGCCGGCCAACGATTTGGGATGTGTGTTGGTTGCATGTTTCAATCTGGGCAGGTGCGCCCAGCACAGTGCGCTAGAGCATTGAGTCCGCGGGCCCCTGTCTGCGCCAGCCACTCCATTTTATGGCCAGAAGCCATGCATTGGAGTGCCGATAACCATCTTAATTTGTAGCGGAATATCGATTCCCTGCCCGCCATGCGTGTCAAGAGCGTTGGTCCGGACGTACCGGGAACCTGCAGCAACTTCCGAGGCAGTGGCCACACGTGTCCACGACAGAAGACACCGGTCGGAGGCCTTCCACGCAAAATGGTCCC
>Ga0247758_1000153_pt1 | contig 56173 bp, 73 predicted proteins | sample UWRJL156409C4_FD_180950 | JGI IMG/M metagenome (GOLD analysis project Ga0247758, IMG submission 180950) | Plant litter microbial communities from Arlington Agricultural Research Station in Wisconsin, United States - UWRJ-L156-409C-4 | ecosystem: Environmental > Terrestrial > Plant litter >... | reverse complement strand
GGGGGGGGGTCGGGAGCGCATGGCGTGTGTGAGCGCTTAAGGGATCTATACTTAAAGGCAGCAAATGAGGCGCTTTGGCATATGGGAGAGTTGAGTGGTGGGAAGGAGAGCTAGGGTTCGTTGAATAAAACCACAAGTCCTACTCTCCTTTTGTGGCAGGCTATATAGGGAGGTGTGGCTTTAAAAGGGCTAACGATTCGATTTGCTTTAGTGTCACACCTTTCTACCTAGACTATGCGCATCTCGTGTAATTCTCTCCCCCTATCACTTTCATCACCACCACCCCAAATTTCGCACCATTCTTTCTCGGCTCTAGGCATCTCTTGAAATTAAATCTCCCAGACTGGATCCTCGCTGAGCGCCAGGGGTACGTGGCTCCGGCAGAAGACACGGTGCTCCCGATCTAGTGAGATTTATAGGGTTACAACAGTGTCCTCCTTCAGCTCACATACATACTTGCAAATCTAGATAGATCCTTCTGTCTGACGGGCCTTAGCCTTTCGACGCTTATATCCCCAGCAATCTACGGCAACCTTGCCAGCAACTCGTTGGTGTCGCCCATATCTCACGTGCCATGGTGGGAAAATGCACGGGGGGAGAATAGCCAGGGGTCCCAGAATACAGCCCTCTGGTTGGCCACAGTCGAAAGGGTGGCCAGTTCCTCCCCACGATCGTGCCCAGCCTACATCAACGGCAAGAATAACAGCCGGTTTTCAAATTCCAAACAGGCCGGTGGCCAAGCGTTCAAGTAACCGCTACTTCTATTGCTTCTATAATTATTTCCAGCTCCCCAGTTTACATCTTGATTGTTATGTGTGTGCCTGATTAATTCCATTCGCAATCGATGGCTCAATCGGGCAGCCCCTTCTCATTTAACGTACATGTAAGTAATAACCCTGACTCTAAAACTTTTAACCACTCTGTCTAATTAAAGGCCTCCATTTTGCAGTCCACTGGAATTGGTTTGCCTGGTTACAGTGAGTTAACCTTCTTCAGGAGGTTGGCCTAACCCCCTGGGGACTTGATGTTTTCCACGGAAGGCCAACCCCACAGGGGGATTTCCCACTATGTCACTGTCTTGAAACTGGAGCCTGTTACTCTGTCTTTCCTCGGCCCTTTCCCGCTCCTAGCGCTGCTTCTCCTCATTAGGATCACCACAGCTCAGATCGAAACAGCGGCTCGGGGCCACCGCCACCTATGGAGATTAGGTACTGAGGGTAACATCTGAGAAGAGTAGATGCCTGTTGCGCAAATGCATCCGTAGCGGGCGAGGAGTTCCCATATAGGAAACATGGTAGTTAGTGGGTGTCCCTGCCTCCAGGTGCCTCAAGGTCTATTTTGCCGCGCTCTCCATTTCCAGGTGTGGAAAACGAAGTGGGATCTAAGCTGCGTAGGTAGTGAAATAAATTTGATCCCACTTTAGATTTCTAGAGCATTCTGTGTCATTCCAGGCTAGCCTAGCCGGGAACTTCGTACAGGCCCAAGGTTAGCGACCTGACTGTGTGAGGTGACCATTGCAGGGCACGTTCCTGGCCGCTATAAGGGGGTGACTCAGGGCCACCGTCGTGCTCAGAGGCGCTTGAGTGGAGGTAGTTGCGTCGCCACGGGTCCTTTGATTTTGGCGAATATACTATTGGGCGGGACTCGGAGTAAATCTCCGAGACTTGGCCCGCCCATTGTGTCGCCTCGAGAACCTGAGCTCTGTTCAATTCCACGCCACTCTCGCGCAGCGGCTTCTTTTGTTTTCTACGCCGCACCCACCAAAAGAGAGTGACGGCACAGGCAAGGAGGGCGAGGCTGCCGATAATGATGCCAATAACGGCTGTGATCGGGACGCTGCTCGCTGACGGCGAGCTGGAGCCCCCTGCAGCACCATTGCAAGCAAAAGATACATAGTTGTCTGGCTGAGGACTGCTGGCAGCCTGCGCAAGACCAAACCGGCCGCTCCCATAGTCGACACCAAGATAACTCTGACACGTCATCAGTTAGTACCGAGCCATCATCTGATTTGCTTTTCGAAGCAGGGTCGCGGATGCTAGTACTCACCCTTGAGAGGAAGATCTTGCCGAGAGTAGGCACCTCGCCATCACTGGTCGGCTCGTTCAGGATCTGCAGATTGGTAACACCAGCCACAGTTTTCTGGTTCCCGAGGTTGTCAAAGCCGCGAAGCGGCCTCTGCAACTCGTGGGCAGGCAGGTTCGTCTTGTGTCCGCTGTCGAGCGTGATGGATAGGGACCAGTCCTCGACACGGCTCGAGTCATAAGGCAGCCCGAGCTCGGTGAAGGAGAGATTATGGGCGGTCCTCTCGTCGTAGATGTCGAGCAGCGTCTCGTTGAAGCCGGTGATCTTCTTCCAGTTGAGAAGCATACCTGGAGTGAAGCGAAATAGATTGTCGTAGGGCTCGATACAGGCCTCGACAACTTCGGCGTTAGACATGATGGGAACCACAACGCCGTTCGGCAACGTGATGGACATGTGGATGATCTTTGTACGGAGCGGACATGGTCGGTCCCTTGCCATGTCACTCACGTTGGACCAGCTAAAGGAGCCGTCTGTGCGACCTAAATTATAGCCGCCTATGACGAGCTCGCCGTCGCGTGGCGCAACGAGTGACTGCGAGCCCGAGTCGAGCGACCATGTCTTGGATCCGGCATGCCCTTGGCGAACTGCGTCGTTGAGAAAGATCGAGTCCTTTCCGAGACCAATCATGCCGGCGTTGGAATTGTTACCGTACTGGTTAAGCGCGATACCGGCACCATAGAGAGCAACGTCCGCGTTGGGGAAATTAATCTTGTCGTAGCCGACCTCGGTGAAGCCAGGGGCGTTGAACTGCTCCCACGTTGGGTTGCTGCGCGTGTCGTTGTAGGCCGAGAGCGACACACCCGTCCAGGTTGTCGATGAGTTCTCGTTGAAAAAGCCGCCGCGGAGCGCTTCGCACTTGCGCGATTCGAGCGTGTTGGAGATGCTGCAAAGGCTCCGCTGCGAGACAAGCGTTGAGTTGATCACTGTCGATGGCACAAGACAAAGCCGCTGCGGTGGCGTGCCCACTTCCACCATGCTACCCCACGAGACGACCCCGGACTCGAATGTGCAATTACGTAGCGGGATCGCAAAGGTCACGTCGGAGCAGCTGGACTGGGCAGCAGCATGGTTCTGCTACGCGAGGGCAAGGTTAGCATATGCCGTGGTATGCCACCACGAACCGGCGGAGCATTTATTGGGAGATCGTCTCATGCAGGCCTACACTTACAAACAGAAGGGCGACCGCTGTTGCGGCCAACAGGCGACGGAGGTTGAACATGCTAATTGCGGTCTCAAAGACGATACTGCAAAGCGCTAGAAATAATAGAGTGAGCCAGGACCGACAAACCACTTGTAGTAGAAGGAGGGAATACTGTCTTAAAAAGAATCGGCGAAAGCTGCATATCCTACCATCTTTCACCATGTATCGTGCCATTCTGTTGTGCGTGCCCTGCCTCCACCATTGCTGCTCTGTGTGTGGTCTGCACGTCCTGCCACCACTGCTGTTGTTCTGCCAATCAAATCAAGACAACTTTTGGCTGAGCGCAGGAAAATTTATTTTCGGATCGCAAGGTCGAGCCAGCCCTCCCCCAAGCATGCATTAGGTAAGGAGCGATGCCTTGAAGCCCTCACTGAAAGCAGGATATCCATAACCACCATGCTGGTGCGGGCTTTCTCCCTTTTTTCTCTTTCTTTTTTTGGACATCGCCAATTGATTAGCATTTTCTCACCAACGCGACAGAGACATGTAAAGCCCCCAAACTTATGACTTAATTTCTCTACGTCGTTCGGTAGATTGTAATGCGGGATAACCGCTTCTTGGGGGCTTGTTCGGAAAATGGGAGGGCGGAGTTTGGCTGTCGTGCTGCGAAGGGCAGTGCTAATGCCCAGCTTAGAACCTGCTTCTGCTATCGGCCAGAGAAATCCAACTCAGCTGTACCACTGAGCTGGCGCCAGCTTGCTAAACGTCTCATTGGTTGCCTCTCAAGTTTTAGTCCGACAGCTTGCTTCGGCGGTGCTTGTTCAATTGGACGCCATCAAAAGCTCCGCCCAAATAGCCAGAAAGAGGGAGAGGGGGAAAGCAGCCATAATCATTGAGGGGGACTTTCAGGGCTGCGACAGAGCAAGCTCCTCTGCTCTACGTCTGGTATTTCGGCGGACCCGCTGGCTCTGATGGATCAGCCTCATTGTATTAATGAGCGGCCGACGCCAACTGCTCATCGAGCAAATTGAAGTGCGACAATGACAGCAGCAACGCCAGCAAGGACCGACCAGATTGTCGCGACAGGTACACCTGCCTTGCCCGTACTACTACGGACTCTAGCCCTAGCTCCGACTCTAGCGTAAGCCCCGGTGCCAGCCGCAGTATCAAGCCCAGCGACGGTTGCAAGAAGCTTATGACCACACTGAACTACGCCGCGATTCCCTGCGACATGATCACGGAGAGCGCCAGCGCGAACGTAGATAGGTTATGCATATTGAAGAAACAAAACAAGAATAGGATGTCAAGAAAATTAGGAAATGTACGGACTTGGACTTTTCTGGATGCTCTACCCTCGTAAAGCAAGCCTCGCTTCTCGATGCCTGTTTAAAGGTAAGAGGCGCACACTGTCTTCTTGTCACGTTCTCATTTTCTGCCAGCCTACATAACCAAAACCAAGACTAGATTCTGCCCAAGGCTCCCAGTGGGTGGTAACCTAGATCCTAGGCCACCATCAGTAGCCCAATGGAGCTTATCTCAGCTCTCAGACCCTCTTTCAGCGAGGTACCTGTTGGCCCCACACACCAACCCACCGATCACTACTGGAAACTCTCCATCCACAACGTTGAGCAATTGTTCCTGATCGGCCTGCGCGCGCCTAAGGAGCCTAATCCCATCTACAAATCCCGAAACTTGCAAGTCTGCGCACCCCAGCCCCATTTACACACCAAGCCCCATCCATTAGCTCACTCGCTTCAAAATTGACAAGACGTCCTTTGCTTCACCAGGGTCTTCTTCGCAGCAGAATCTTATCATGGATGTTAATTGCTGGCTGCTACCCTTACTCGCGTTGCAACACCAAGACTTGGCCACTCACACGCACATCCTGACAACCAGTCGCGAATTCACCATGCTCATCGGTCAGAAAAACGCCACATAACTTGCCGCGGAGCTCTTTGAGGAGCTCAACTTTGCCGTCCTTGAAGACTGCAAAGGCTTCAACGAGGACATAGAAAATGACCCCAACTTCTGCGCAGATTTCCAGCGGCATGTCAACGGAGCGTAAATTGTACTCCGGTTATTGCCATAAGGACAACATGTACCTAGCCAGGAAATCTTTTCCTTTGGATAAACCATGGAGACCAGATTCGTGGCGTACAACTCGATTACCGATGCCTCCAGCCACAAGCAGGATATCAATCGGCGGCGGGTTCTCGGGTGTGTGGGTGACGACAAGTGAAGGACCTGGCATCGAAAATAAGTACTACCTACTACCGTCAGCATTTTGGGTCCTAGACAAGCCTCCCTTATAAGCCCTCAATAATCTACACCGTTTCTTTATCACCGTTAGAGATCACATGATCAAGCGCAGTATACGAGCCCATCTTCTTCGCGATGGCGTATTTGCTCGTCAAATGCCTTTTTTCGCGTCGTCGTTCCCTCCCACGAGACGGTACACCGTTTCCAGCTTGCCGGTGATTTTTTTCTGCGCGGTCGGGCGGGAGGGAGATGGGAGAAGAGGACAAGCGTGTCGAGAAGGAGGGAGATGGCTTGGGCGTAGCGCCCGCTGAGATGGTTTGATCCAGGCGATGTTGCCGAGGACTTCGTATCTGCGCGAGAGGGTGCAGGCTTCGCACAGGTGGAGTGCAGAGTTGTAGGACTAGAGGGAGACTTCGAGGGCGTGTTTGTCGAGGAGGATGTGGACCGAGTCCATAAAGGCTCTGAACTGGGGTTGCTTGGGAGCTAGGGAGTCAGGGTTGGACATGGTGGGGCGGTTCCAACGATGGCAATGGCAGCGAGTTGTTTAGTGTTAGGGCAGTTTGGGATAGTGGTATGTGTATGTACTTAAGTCCTTAATTATGGCTATAATTCATAGAACTTCCCTTAGATAACGTCATCAAGGACGGGCGAAACAAAACCAGCTCCATGAGGATGAAGACACGGTCTAATCACCGGCAAAGGTTCAGTTTCGACATCCACGACTTACAGTGGCCTCGATTGCTCTAGAGACGGGCGTCCGGATACCTACTCTACTCTTTCTTAACCCCTCTTCCCAACGTAGGTCACGAGCTCCCCTTTAAAATGCCCCTCTCTGGGTCTGGCAAATGCCTCTGGAACGCTTCAAACTCATACACCTTTTGAGCATGGGGTTCAACCGTCCCCTCAGTAATCCACTTCCCGGGCTTCGCCAAACCCTCGCCAGCGCGCTTAATAGCAAACATCTGAAACTTGCTGCTCCATCCTCCCCGCGGCTGGATTATTCCTGCCACCAGCGCCATCATTCATCGCTTTCGCAATCTGAATCCCGCCCTTGCCCCCGTTGATGAACACCCTATCGCCCGCTGTCACTTTTGCCCCCTCAGCACCTTGAGCTCCGTCAGCCCCGCCGTTGGCGCCGCTGCTCTAAAATTAGTGTCCACGCTATGTGGCAGCAGCGCGCAGGCCTCGACCGGAGTGACGATGTGCTCGCTAAGTGTACTGTGTCGTGCTGCATCGAAACGTCCGAACACGACATCGCCGATATGGAAGGCGGTGGCATCTGGGCAGCGTGTAAAAGAGAAAGTCGCGAGTGGCGTGGTCGTTTATAAACACGAGGTATGGACAATTACGCGACGCCTCTGGACAAAATTAGCTTGGGGGGAAGTGCTTCTCACTTCAAAGTCTGCCTGCAGTTTCCGCCAGACCAACGAGGTCATGCCCAAAGTCAACCAGCACCGAGGACGCACAGTCGGTGCCGACATTCTGGCAACCGCACTGAGTTCGAGCGGGGTGGGTGACACCAATTAACGGGCGTGCACCGTGGAGCTGCGGCAGGGAACCACGTATTCGCTCTGCACTGCCAATTGTGCCAGCGCAACAACCAACGCAAGCCAAGCGAGTTCGGTGTGCAGACGAATTCACGATCGTCAGGGATCGACCAACCGCTGAGGGGCTGAATGCAGTCAACAAGAGGGGCTGCCAGTAATCACTTCTTATCTAGGCTCTGTCTCAGGCATAGGCCCCATTTTATATGTGGGGTTCGGCTTTGGCGTTGGCGGGTCTCGGCGTTTTGCCTCCGCGGAAATTCACGTCCAGTGAGAGGCCTGATGCTGACCCGATTCATATTACTTCATGCAGTGCATCAGTTTTGCTGGCCCGAAAATCTGCACTCAATGTACCTCAGCACCGCCTCGTCGAAAAAATCACGGATGCAGCCACCAGGCCCGCTGCCCTTGCTTCGCGTATAAGTCCGTCCTTTCGTCTCCTTAGCTGTGTTGATTCCTCTCCTCCATCGCACTTCCCGCCATTCGTCAACCAGGCCTTATCTGAAACTCGTCTATCAAAGTATCTTTTTAATCACTAATCAATATGCGCTTCCTCAGCATCATCTCCCTCGCTGCCAGCGTCTCGGCTGCTGCCACCGGCCTCGTCGCCCGCCAGACCGAACCCAATACGTGCCTTGGCAAGGCCGATGTCGACTACCTCGTCGAGGCCTACAAGAGCATCCTCAACCAATGGGAGCCTGCTAAGGCTGAGTTCCTCGCCGATGAGGGCTTCTTCGACTACTCCGACAGCATTAACACCGTCGCGGGCCTTAGCACCGGCTTCCCCATCTTCCCCAACAAAACTGCTTTCGTTGGATACCAGAGCACGACTGTAGGTATTTACACCTGTTTTTCCTCGAGCTATAAAGCTAACTCTCGCTTTCCAGCCGGACAATATCCCCCTTGCCATCGTCGAAGTTGGCCCGTACAACTGCTACCAAATTGCCTTCATCTGGACCGTGACCTTCACCAAGGTTCCTGGCGGCACACCTCTCCCCGTCCGCGGCATTAGCATCATGGAGGCCTCACATAACACGCAGCAGAACGAGTGGGAGATTCAGAACATCAAGGTCGAGTTCAACAGCATCAACTACTACAAGAACACTGGCGGCGAATGCGCTCGCCCTGCTACTAAGTAGGCGTGTAGAAGGTGGTTGTGAGTCAGATGGAAACTAGATGGAACAAGTAGCATTTGTATGTAATGTCATCCATTTGCATGCAGCCCATTTCCTCCGTGCATCCAATATGCTAGCACACGTGTATTGTGCAAGTTCCTCCCAACATGAACTATTTTCCCTCCCTGGCCATTGAATCCATACAAGACCTTGAATGATGTCTATTCAGACGAATTCGACCGTATCGGTAAATATTTTCCCGTCAGATGCCAAACGATGATTCTCACTTCTCTAAACAAGGGCAACCATCTCGGAGCACCTAAGCATAGACCCCAGCGCCTCCCCGTACATGACCCGTGGATCGTGGGAGATAGGCGTCCCTGACCAGCTCATACTCCGACACCTTCCGGCCTCTCCTCACCTCCTCTGCCATCATGCGTATTGGTCTTAGCCTCAGCACCACCGTCGTCGTCATGCAGTGTATACAATCCACAACTCGTCGCCCACCTCGGTCTCGCCAGGCCCCACACCGACGCGCATCACCGCAGCGCCAGCAGGAGCAGCAAAAAAGAACCGCGCGTTCCCGAGACGCTGTGAGAAGAACGTCGCAGTCAGCTTGTGAGCCCACAGGTTCCGGCGGTCGGGTGGAGGCTGCTTGAGAAAGGCGAGGAGGTCTTGGATGCAGGTAATGACCGGAATGGCCGGCAGGTCGAGAAGCACCGATGGAGTCTTGTCTACGGCAGCGAGCGGTGTTGTCCGTGAGATGGAGAAAAACACTCGTTGCGGGAATCGCCGTCGAGCACTGGGAACTTGAGGCGGTGGGTGGTGGATGTCCAGTCTGGGACCCACGATGGCAGGCCGGGCGACCCCACGAAGACTGCGTCGCCTGCCGTAGGCACTGTAGTACGGCTTGGACCAGTACGCACTTCTTCCTCTAAGACCACAGGCCTGTACTATAGCCCTGTGGGTTCCTGAAGTTTAACAATATAAAACCCAGTTTACGTCCCTTATTAAGTATTTATTCCCGTTTTCCTTATTTACGAAAGTAATTAAATCTTATTATTCTTAACTCCCTCAAGTTGAGACACTTCGCACTGTTATAATGCATATAGCTGTTAAGCTCCATCTGTTTCACTTTAGCATCGTCGAAAGTACCACTGACCATGATGACGGCGGCCGGCAGGATCTTGAGATGATTCCGGTCCCGGTTGGCAGCCACCACCCCGCCCCTTTATGTCCACGTAGAGCTCCTTTGCCGACGTCAGATCACGGGGTGAGCAAAAGACTACCTCTGCCGTTTCCTCTGCGGGTTACCGACCCGGATCGGATTGGCTTGCCTAGACTATGGTTTCCTTCCAGGTTACAATGTAGGTATTAGCCTAGAACTTGCCCGGCCCACAATGAAATCAGATCGGAGTGATGTGTGTTGATATAATTGGATACTGGGAGCGCATGGGTTGCACATGGGATGTAGGTGCTAAGGGTCTCTCCAATGGACGGTGCTTGCAGTTGTGGTTGCCTTCTAGGTTGCAATGTAGGTGGTGGCCAAGAACTTGCATCGCACCATAATGAACCGATTGGACTGAAGTGTCTCAAAATGACTAAAGACTAGTGCCGTGGTTGCTACGCTGTCTGATTAGATAACACCAAAGCTAGAGGAATTAAGGTGTAGCACCGGTTGACATTTTGTACGTCAGAAGTTGAGGTAAATTCTGGACTATGCGTCGAAATTCAAGAAGGAGCGAGTTTATTTAAAGGCCGACAGCCCGCCCTGCTTGGGTTTTAAGGCGACCACGTAGCTATCTTTTGCTCGGAACAAAGATTTCGCACCAAATCGTCCCTTCCAAGTTGAACTCACTGTGGAAGGTGTGGGCACAGAGTGGTTGCAATGAGCGCCTTTAGGTATTAACCCTTGGATAAAGGGGTCTTTTCTGTCCACCCTGTTTCCATTCTCCCAGGCACTGGAGATGAACCTCTCGCTTTGGAGATCAAGTACACGATTATCTCAGAACAGTCCCCACCGGATTACATGGCTTTGTCCTATACGTTGGGAACGGCAAATGACAAGCTAGAAGTTCCCCGCCACCCGCTACAGCGAGAGCAGCGCCTAAAGTGTTCTACACGTCACATCCAAGCTATTCCAGGCGCTCCGCCAGTTACGAGAGTTGTTGGATGACTCTACCCCCCTATGGATCGATGCTATCTGTATTAGCCAAACCGACAACGCTGAGAAAGCCTTGCAGATTCCACGAATGGGCGACATATACCGGCTAGCAAACCGAGTTGTTGCTTGGCTTGGGGAAGGTGGTACCACTGGCGAATACGCCATGAAGCTGCGCAAGAGCTGCGGCGCGAACGCTCGCAAACTCGTGCGCTTCGTCGACTTGGAGAAGGACCCCGCGGACCCTGATATCACTGATCCGTGCCACTACCTCAAGATGCACTACGCTGCCATTCTATCTCTCTTGCGCCGACCGTAGTTCGACAGACTCTGGATCCGATAGTAAATCAGCCTCGCAGATCGCTTCGCGATTGAGGCATGCGGTCACCAGACCATGCTATGGGGGACCCATCCAAGAAATCGATCACAGTCCAACTTGTCTTCAAGCTTGCGCTGGACACAGAGACTCTGACGTCTCCTGGCTCGGGATTCAGGTACCCGCTGCTGGGCATTTCAAGGCGAAGGCACAAAGCCGAGAGACTACCTTGTAAGAGAGCCGGGATAGAACGCGGATAGCTACATATAATGTACAGTCACTTGAGTTTGCCCTGGTTATAATGCGGCCGCCAATCGGGCATGAGTTCACGTGTGACCTCATGGGTTGGCCCAACCAAGACAAAGGCTTAATCATGTGCCATCACCTTCAAGCAATCGACATTGTCCTTCGCCGCACTCGTCACAAAGACAGCAAAGGAACCTGTCAATTGAGTCCTCATATTCGACGGCAAAAGCTCACCGACCCGTCATAAAATCTGCTTACTCTCATCCATCTTCGCCGAATGAAGCATGCATCACACTCCTCTAGAAATTCCGAACACTTTCCTAATTCTGGCACTCGCCATTAGGTCCCCACGGATCGCCCACCGGCCCATACGACGGGCGGTCCCTGTCCTTGTCATGGTTGCAGTTCGCATACGCGACAATGACATTCCAGTTCTGGTCGCTGAACTCTTGTCCGGATATGCCCTTCGACTCGGTGTAAGACTTCGTGCAGCACTTGGATCCCACAGTCGCGGCGAACGCACGGATGGTAAGGTAGGGGATATCGATGTCGTGGTCGTTGTCGTTGCACACCTGCTGTCTGTTAGCATTAGTGGGGGTGAGAAGAGCGGAGAGGACTAACGTAGATACCGCTGGTGTTCCAACACGCGTGACGACGGCAAGTCCTGGCCGGGGTGGTGCTCGTTCCTTTGTTGCTGCTCATGTCATACTGGAGTTTCTCGAAGTTCTTCTTGTCGGCGGTGTTGAAGACGCCACAGTTGGGATCGCCTGCTCATTTGTCAACGGTGTCAAATGGTGAGAGAAGCTTGGGGATCATACCGCTCTGCTTCGGGTCAGCGCGCACCGTCAGAAGGTAGTGCGATGAAGAGCGGGGCACGGAAACACTGAGGTCGTTATTGCGCACGGGGGATCCCACCACCGAGGAGGGGAAGACGAAAAGGAGGAGACCCGCGAAGAACAGGAGGGAGCGAGTCATGGTGGGAAGCTGCATGGTCGCGATGTTTGAGTGCGGATTGGGGATGTGTCAGAAAACACAGCGGTCGGCGGTGAAGTTGTTGGGCGATCGAGCTCGACAGCAGCGAGGGGAAAATGAATTTATAGCCGACCAGGAAGTTTCGATGCCTCAGCTCCTAGCTGCGCTGTGGATTTTCATCTGGAGAGCGGGTTGGGCAAGAGCTTCCAAGTCAATTCTCGGTGGCTAGGCTTGGTTTTCATCCAAGGTGCGCAACTTGAATTGATGTTTGCCACGCAGGCCAACACCGCGTGAGGATGGACTGGAGGAATAAATTGGAGCAAACATTTTGGCAGTAGCTGCAGATGAAGCGATACAAGGACAGAAAATCAGGTGCGACGGCTGCAAGGAGGATGCCGTGTTCCGTTGCACAACGAAACAGGTGCCGGAGACGGACAGCAGCTCTTGCCGGGTCGGGCTGGTTTGCAGATGTTGGTCCGACGTCATCTGCTGTTTTTTTCAGCAATTAATCTGAGTCATCCATGATGCAACTTCCAAAAGTTGGCCCGAGATGGGGTTGACCATCGCCTGTCCAAAACTCGGTATGGCCACACGCTCTTTTAGCTCGTGATCTTCAAGCCCCCTCGTCGATACGACCCTCCATCACCCGAATCCAGAACCTGTCGATCATAAAGGACGTATAGCTTTTGCAACGCCAGGGCTCCTCGGGGTTTACAACCTGGAAATCGAACCTCCTGAGAAGCTGACGCAACACATCTGTAAGCAACAGTTGGGAAAGGCACAAAGCGAACACCGGACTTACCTCAACAAACATCTTGCTCATCTCCATCCACGCCAAGGCCTTCCCGAGACACATCCAGCGGCCAAAGCCAAAACTCAAATCCACCACCTTGAGCATCCGCGACTTCGTCTCTTCGTCGCATTCGAGGAACCGCTCCGGGCGGAAGGAGTCGGTATCATCACCAAAGACAGCCCTGTTGCGAAGCATCTCGAAGTGATTGACCATAATGTCCGTCCCCCCAGGCACGAACTTGCCACAGATGGTGTCCCCGCCCGGTGGAACTCGCTTCGAGAATCCTACAACGGTGGCGGGGACCATGCGGATTCCTTCGTTGAGGACAACCTGGAGGTAGGAGAGCCGCTTCGCCTCATCGTTGGTGATTGGGTTTGAGATACGGCCATCTTTGATGGCCTTGGCAATTTCGCCTTTCAACTTCTGATACACGGTCGGGGAGGTCAGGAGGTGGAGCATGGTACCGCGCATGACCGTCGTGATGGTGTCTGTCCCGGCCGGGACTTGGAGAGCAGCCTCTCGGCGGCAATCGGCTGGCGATAGACCATTTTTGATCCAATCGGCCTATATACCGAAAATAAAGCATTTGTTAGACACTAGAGCGTGGTTTGTTGGCCATCTCAAGGGAAGTAAACCTAGAAGGGCCCACCATCATGTCTCCCTGGCTGTCCATAGCCTTGAGGTCGCCACTGAACCGTTTCTCAACCTCGCGCTTTGCGACCCTGGATGAGTTCCGGTCAATGTCAGCTCATGACATCCAGGCCACGCTCCAATCATCCGATAGGCCCTAGCATACCCAAGAAACTGTCCCAATCCCCTCGTGTCTGTCGTCTTCGGCCCCGCGAGAGCGAGGAAAAACGGCGAGGCGAAGAAAGACCGGAGCATAGGCACCATCCCGATGCAGTGCATCATGGGCACGAACTCTTCCGAGTCTCCGAGAAAGTGATACATGTCGGTTTCGGTTGGCAGATCTCCCCAGGGCTCTCCCATGCAAGCGTGCGTGGTCACGTCGGTGGTGAAGTATTTAGCAAGGATGCCAAAGTCCACCACCTTCGTCGCGGCCGCACCACCTCTTTGCCTCTGGACGTATTTTTTCTCTAGGAGGTCCACCAGGACGCCAATTTGGGTGTCGACAACGCCCTCGAAGTCTACTCCTCCCCTGGAAGAATACGCGCTGGCAAGCTTAGCCTTCCGGGCGTCGTGGAGTGCAGTGTCGGGCTCAGAGAAGATGTTATGTCCGTCAGGGTCGAATCGCATCGCTTCGTACCAGCCTCCGCGGCCGTAGCCGGACCGGAGGCCATTGATGTGCCAGACCGTCTCGGGATCGTAAACAAGGAGCTCGTTGGGCCCGATCCGCACAATGGGTCCGTACTGCCGCTGTGTCTCGGCCACGACACGGTGCATCCGCCCGCTTCGCATCTTGCGGGCGATCCAGAGGTACGAAAAGGATGCGAGTGCTGGCCCGGAGAACTTTCGCAGACGGAACCAGGCGAGCGTCGAAGAGGCGACATACCAGAGCGCCAAGACCGTCGCGATAGCGACACTAGAGGCACCCATGCTGGTCCAATTGGAGGCGGGGAGGGCCATGATTCGGACGGGAGCTCGATTGAAGTCGAAGTTGTTCTCCCCGCTCTGGCGGAATCGCCACACCGACATTTAAATACACTCCCGGGGCCAACAAGCTCGTGCAACATGTCGAGACCCGGACTCAGCCAATCTTCGAGCCTGTCAAATGGAAGGCGCGCACCTGTGTTCTGCCTAGCGCCATGCGGTGGTGACGGCGCTACTGCATGTCCTGCCAAATTCACACCTCATTGTGTCGAGAATGTGTCGAGGCATCTTCAAAATATCTAGTAGTGCAATAGCTGCCGTTTACTTCTCTCAAATGCGCTCTGTACCTACATGTTGAATGTGCCTTACTAGTAGTAGTTTTGTTGGCTACCTGCCTCCGGGTGCGGCGCTCGTGGCCAGGAGCGGTCAAGGAAGACCTTGAAATTCCTGTGCTTGGACCTTTGTCCTGATCGAAAACTGTCAGCGGCAGGCGCCACCATCGGCTTCTGCGAGCTGGCGCGCCGTGTTAGAGCTGGCACGCTCCCAACACGGCACTCCGAGTCCATCATTTGCATCTGCACTGAGCTGTGGGCGGATTGAATCGGGTCGATCTTTCTCTTGATTGATGCCATTTTTTCTATCAATTCTTCGCCAACAGCCCCTAATTGAGGACACCATGTTGCATCTATCTCGACTCGTATTTTGCGAACAAAAACCAACGGCGGCCGCCGTGTTACCAACGCTTCCCGCCTTGATCCTGCAGGAACGAATCGATTGTCTGCTGTGTCTCGGCGCCTGAAACACGGAGGACCGCTCCACAAGACGCATCATGTCAACTGCACGGCCGCAAGGTAACATGCTCGAACAGCAGGACATCACAGCATCACACAATCATTTCTCAGTTCTCGCAAAACCGCAACAAAAACCACAACCACTCAACGGCGGTGAAGCACGCGACGATGCCTCAGCGCGTTGCGCGTAGAGACCCCGGTTGCCCCTCCCTTCCTCCCCCGTTAGGGCTTACCGGACCCACCCCGCATCGGAGCGACCGGGGCCGCCATTGGTTCCGAGCCAGGGGCTCCGACCGAGGATTCCACCAACCGCCAACCGCGGTCTCGGCGCCTGGTTACCCGGCAGTACAGGAGGCATTTCAGCTGGGGACCCAAGTGGATGCGCGACGAACCATTCAAATTTTATATCTTACCTGCACCTCCTCTCAATGCCCCCATCCCATCCCCGTCCCCTCCCCTCATCCGCGCCGGTGAAACAGCCACCCCACCCCGCCGCGCACCATGGCCGACGCGTCCCCACCCAATGCCGACGGCAAAACCGACGACAACAATAACAACAACGACAACGGCAATGGCAACAACACGGAGCTCTTCATCGCCATCGCCGCCCTCATCATCTCCCTCGCCGCCTTCTTCGTCTCCATCCTCCAAGCCCTACAGCAATACTACTCCTCCGCACGGGGCTACGCCTCCTGCGGGCCCGCCGTCATCGGCAAATGGGCCAAATTCCGCCACCGGCGCTTCCGGTGGTACGAGTTCCGCTTCGAAGTGCAGTTCCTGACGCCCGTAATTTTCGTCGCGCGCCCGAGCAACACGCGCGGGCCGATGGGCAGCACGGAGCGCAGCAAGATTACCGTGCTGGATGGCAGTGTGAGCAGCTATGAGGAGAGCTGCACGCTGGGGAAGGAGGAGTTTGAGAGGGAGGAGGGGAAGAAGATGGCTGAGCCCGGGAGGGTGCATACGGCGGATAATGAGGGGGCGACGTGGTTGGATTTGCTGATGGCGGTGCAGCGGATGGAGGAGGAGAGTCGCGTGTGGCAGGGGAGGGTGCTGGGGAGGTATGAGGGCCGAGAGCTTGGGGAGGAGGGGAAGGAGGAGTGGCCGCCGAGGGTGGCGGGGGGGCATACGCTGAGCGTGTCGATTCAGAGGAAGAAGCGGTCGTGGGATTCTGTGCCTGATAGTGCCAGTTTGACGCGGCCATACGCGACTTCGACGATCAGCCATATTGTGGAGGTGGCGGCCATGTTGGGCGTGTATTGGATTGTGTGGGACCGCTCGAGCGACCGGTATCTGGCGCAGGGGAACGGGTTCATCTTGTCGGGGTCGAATGTGGAGGGGTTGGGGTTGACGTTTTCGTTCCAGAAGAAGGGCCCCGCGTGGTTCGAGGCGCAGCGCGTGGTGCCGAATTACTCGGTCAAGGAGCTCTGCTTTGGGTTCTGTCCGACGACGTTTCGGATCCCAGAAGATACGCAAAATGCCGACGAGTCTAAGAGCATGGGGTCGCTGCAGCTGGGGAGCATGGAGGAGATCGCCGAGACGCTGGTTGTTCTGGGTTGCAACGCTCGGAATGTTAACTACTTCCGAAAGGCCGAAACAACGGCGCGGCACTATCACTTATTTCCTGGTAGGTTGCCCGCAAAGGTGCCCTTAGAGCTTGGTGGGTAGCTAACTCTGGTCTAGTGACGTTTGAAATCCTCGGTATGGTGGGCGTTGTCTTCCAGGTCAAGGGGACCGTCTTCCGGACTCTTCCGAACCCGACGGTCTTCCGCTGGGACTCGAAGTCCTTCGACATGCTTGAACTACTCAGGGAGTACAGCCAAGCCCTGAAGCGCGCACCGGGATCTCCAAAGTCCGGGGCCCTCAACATCGCCTCGCATCTAGAAACCATCATCGGCGAGTTTGACGAGTGGAAAGCCATGTCCCCAACGCCAATTCGTACGTCCGCACCTACCGTCACAACTACCGCCGTCAGCAGTGACGTCGAGGCCCAGACCGCAGCGGCCCAGAACAACAGCACTATCACCCAGCGACGATGGGCCCTCCCGAAGAGCCTCAGCGCAATCACCACCACACCCTTCCGGTCCCACGCCACAGCCGCACAGGCCAAAGAGGACAAGGCCGCAAAGCCCATCCCCCCACAAGCAACCTACAGCCCGGCCATCTTCTCCGCCCTGCACGCCGCCATCGAAGCCTGCGACGAGCACCTCAACCCGAAGGCCAACCGCCAGGCTGACTCCCTCCTCCGTCTGGTACTGCGCGCCCACGTCCAGGCAGTCCTTGGCATGATCAACCCCAAAGCCCCCGCCCCTGAGACCACCTCGCCGACTTCGCCCCGAACCAAAATCACCACCACTAACACACCCACCATCGAGGACCTCGACGCCGCATCGGACAGGAAGAATGCCCTGCTGATGGAAATGTACTTTGGGCGTGTGCGCGCCGAGGTGGTTGGGAAGTTGAATGCGAAAGAGGGGGTTGAGGCATCGATGGGTCAGGAGGTGGGCGGTGTGTGGGATGTGCTGATGTTTCGCATGTTGTGCTGGTTGCTGTTGCATCACTTTCATGATAAGGATGTGCAGCAAAGTAAGAGTGATGTATTCGAGAGCCGGATGCCGGTTTATATTGTATAATGGGTACCTGGTGGTGTGTCGAGATTGGTAATAGGATATGACGGGAGAGATGTGCGGTTATAGTTGCATAAATTGACGGCAGAATTGGGTATCGAATCACTAGCAGCGTTTAGGGAGATTCTATGACACCGGGTAAATCTCGGGATGGTGACAAAAAGGGGCATCTCACGCTAGGTGAGTCAACAGTCCCCACTAACAGCCTGGTTATCTGAGACGAATCTGGGCACACGAAATTCCTTTTTCGTTCGCAATCCTGAGCTGGGGTGATCCCGTATACCGCTGCCGCATAGCCTCAGAGGCCCCTTTTCAGTCCCCCCGGCTAAAATTTCCTATCGATGGAAAGCAAACGACGCGAAATCTGTAAGGATAGCTTCCAGGCAACAATTCCAATTAGTTCATGCAATTACATTCCTACTGCGCGTGCGAAAGGTTAATGGTTTTGGTGGTTTGACCTGTTAATACTGCTGATCGTGAAAATTTGCACTTAGGGGTTGAAAATCTAGTTAGAATTAGCGAATCCATTAACTTGTCGCACGCGCAGTAGGAATGCAACTTTATAAACTGCATCATTAGAACGGCTAGATAAGGCCATTCCGTATGCTGAATTGCAGTCGCGCGCATCGTTGCGCTGTTGAGAAACGGTCAGATACGTAGTGTTTGGCTGCAAATTTGCATCCCGGGGGGAAATCTAATCATTCAGCAGGAATGTAACCGTATAAACTACACCATTCAAACGGTCAGCTCCAAGCTATTCTATATGCTGAATTGTAATCGCGCCCATCGCTACGCTGTTGAGAAACGGCCGGATACGTGTGTAAAATAATTCCGTTCCGCATTATAATCAGCATATCCATCAACTTCCGCACGCGTATCTAGAATGACATTACAAAAACTACACCATTCGAACCGTCGAATCCAAGCCATTCCGCCTGTAAAATTCTACCTGCGCATATCGCTGCGCTAGGCAGATATTGTGGATTGAAGCCATTCCAACCTTTAGCCTTCAACCTCGTGTGCACGCATCCAAAATTTCAGGGAAAAAGTGGGGTTGTCCTAGCGCTTGCAACGCACAGCGGCAATGGTCATTGAAAATACGAGAAGTGCACGGGATGCGCGGGGCAGTCACCTAACCGCAGGGAGATGTGTGTAGCGCCTGGCCACTTCTGCTCTCCCCACCCCGCTACCGCGTCATCAATGGTAACTTTTCCTCACGCAACCGCAATCATAATGGAGCAAGCACTAGCAAAACTGGGATCAGAGGGGCTCGACAGATTCCTCACAGCTGTTATGGCCGATCTCGATACTATGCTTTACTTCGCGAACGGCATCTCTTTCCAATCGAGCAAGTGCAAGATTACCTCGCAGACGTGGACACGTGCCGCGCCCAGCTTTGACGAGTTTTCAGCTGTGCCATACAGACCTGCGGTCATCTTCTAATTAAGATCCATTTCCAGTCTTGAGAGGTAGCGGCTTCCCTATTTACTATAGTTCTCATTTTTCAGGAGGTGCAGGTTTTGCAATCTAGCATCCTGAGGCAAGCGCCTCACAGGCCATGATCCTAATCATTATTAAGCGATTGACAAGATATCTGATCTAACCAAAGGAAACCATTGAAACTTTAAATCCAAGCCCCGACTCCCGAAATTGCCACGTTCTAGCGACTCCTATCATACTTCGAGTCAACTTGTTTGCACCATGTCGGCTACCATTCTTACACTTGCCTCGGATCTTTTTCGCCATTCCCCTTCAGCAGTCCATCACATTACAACAGCCCCGGCTCCCGGCTTTTCGTGGCTCGATTCACGGCTGGGCTTCTGTCGGTGGTGGCTGTGATGGCCAATCTCGACAACTCTTCGTCTTAGGCGCAGGACAGCCGACACAATTGCGCCGGCGATGCTGAGGCACGTCAGAACAAGCGAGTACAGCCCGGCGAGAAGCGTGAGAATCTCGGCGGTTTCGTGCAGCGGCGGCCTCGCAAAGTCTAGAGGGGTGTCATTATTCGGCCCTTGCCTCCGGACCGTCAGTTCGGCGCAGGTGATGGTCACCCCCAGCAGCACAGTCAGCAGAACCGCCCACGGAACATTCCAGAGCGTGAAGTGAATTGGCGACGTTGTCCGCATGTGGTACCGATGCCGAATCGTCCTCGACTCAGTGTGGTGAAGACAGCTAAGGATCTCCTGTGTGTGCTGGCCCCGAGCGCGACGCGAATAGTCTGGTTTGCTGCGGGGATCAAACACGAAGTCGCTAGGGCCCGCCTCGATCGATCGCTTTTCCTTACCCATTTTCCCTTTTCTCCAACTCGCCATTCCTCCTGCAGACGGCCCCAAAAGGCTGACGACCAGGATGAAGATGGCTACCGCGGTTGTGAACACGGCAACGATGCACATGATCACGGTCCATACGCGGAGGAACGTCACAAAGCCGTGGTCGGTAAACGGCTTTTTAGGCGCGAAGACAAAATAGATGGTGGGGACGTTGTCGCACTGGCCCGGCTTGTTACCGTAGGTCAGTAATGGCCAGTTTAGTGCCGCTGTGCCGAACATGTACATGGACCACACGAGAAGGCCGAGAGCTGCCGCCAGCTGGTCCTTGTAGCTGCTAGTGGTGAGGAAGTGCCGGACTGCATGCGCCGCTGGCCGATTACGCCGCCTGATGCGAAGCTCCTCGGCGGCGACAAGCGCGGCTTCTTGCTCGGTGGCGCGAGCCTCGGCGACCGACATCGACGAGTGTGCCAGTGCTGCGACATAGAGATCGCGCAACTTGTTGACATCTTCACATGTGGGCGCCGCGACGATCTCGTCAATCACACCTTGGCTGTACGCCGCAGAGATGGCACCGCCATCGGTGGCATGCTCGCCGCGCCCGTGGTGCTCACGGTTATCGGTCCGCTCGCGCCAGTGTGAAACAAGGTGCCGCAGAGACTGGCCAAGGGCCGCCTGTGCCTCCTCCACATCGTCTTCGGCCTCCTCAGCTGCGGCATACAGTGCGAATGCCTTGAGGACGTTAATATAGGCACGCGACTGGGCAACATCCTGGGGACTTGTCGCCTGGTGTTCGATGTGACACCTCTGAAGCCGCTGTCCGATCTCGGTATCAGACATGGTGAGAGTACGCTCTTCGACGACCAGTGCCTGTCGAAATAAGACTGTGAAGAGGAAGAAGATCGGATACCACAGGATGAGTTCGATCAGGACGGCGTAGTCGATGATGATGAGATTGAAAGCGACGACGTTGACCATCATGGTCAAGAAGAGGGATAGAGCGAGGATTCCCCAGACCCCATGCCAGAACCGGAACTGCTTGTCGACGCCAAAGAACACAGCGATGATACCAGCCGCGTAGAGCAGGTAAAATCCTACTCGAATGCCCGTTCCGATGAGCATCTGGTCGCCAAAGATGTGGCATGGTTGGAACGAAGTGACGGCACTCATCTCATCGGTGCCGACGAAGCCGGTGCTTGTTACACCGACAAAGTACCCCATCGTGAAAGGATGGTGGTTGTCGAGTTTTGCTGTCGTGCTGTTGGCGCTATTGTTATTGTGGTTGCTGTAGCTGTTGGTTTGCGCGACCCTTATAACAGAGAGTGTCAAATTGATGTGTGTTCGGAAAGGAGCTAGTTAAACAAAGCAAGATGAAACGGTTGACAGTAGAGCTTAAGGGCGCGGAAAGCTCACCCTGATGATCGCCCGACTATAAGCGAGACATAAACGGGTGGAAGGAAGGGCGAGGAGCATCAGGTGCAAACTAGAAGACGGTAACCAAAAACGAAAAAAAAAAAACAAGGCTAGCATTTGGTGTTAGCATCGCTGTCGGGATCACCTCATTGCCAGCCATGGTTGTGGGAAGGTGGTGTGATGCGTGCATCCCGTCGCGCAACATCGCGAACTCACCATCATTCTAGCATTGCAAGCCGCACAGGGCTTGTAAAGATCAATGAATAATATGGACAGAATTCCCGTAATCAGGCCCACGTTTTGAAACTGTATATGTTATACTTGAAAACAAGGGTGGTAAAATGGGCCAGTATTTATCGCCCGCAAAAATGGGATTGCCTGTGAAAGCCTGCATAATGCTCTGGATTTACAATGCCAACCTGTTGTCAAAAAAATGCGGCTTCGGTACCTTGAACTACTTCGCCACAGGGCTAATTTTCTACACATTCTAGGTACCTCCCCTGTACTGAAGTGTTTAGAAGCCAGTCATCTGACCCTCGCCTGCTAACATGGCTTTCATTCGCACTACCTAAGCACTGTTGTCAAATTGCTAGTGGTTGTTAGCGCAAGCCACATCACCCCATCTGCCCTAACATTGAGGCCGCAATTTTTCGACCACAGGTTAAATGCATAGTAGATTTCGAATGACAAAAACCAACGTGGTCCTTTAGTGGCACAATTGGGGCATTGTTGGTGACAGTTGCATGATGGAGCGCTACCAATCACCAACCACCCCGCACAACCACAAACCAACTATCACACAACAAACTCACCCTCACCTGACCTAGATCATGTCGCTGCTATGTAAGGCCTCACGAGGTGCCCATTACCTTTTACATGACAGCTCGTGACTGAGGTGGCAATCAGCTACCTAAGCAACTAGTTCTAAGGTATGAAGCTTCCCTCCTGCTCCCGGTGAGCTTCTCTCTCCTCTACCACACTTGAGGTCGAAAACTCCGAAATATTTTGGATCACCTTTTTTTTTTTACCGACAACTTGACTAATCTAAAGCGCTGTGGCAGCTTCAGCATGGGCTCGCGCGGGCTTTTTATCTTTACGGCACTTTGCTTGCTGCAGCTGTGCTTAGCACGACACCATCAATTCTACCAATGGAGCAACCCTATCGAGAGGCTCCCGCTTGGTGACCGTCGCCGCCAGGCACCTCCACCAGGTTACCATCCAGAATTTGGAACCTGTGGGAGTGGAACAACATGCGAGAATGCTTGCGGAGAGAATTGGATCACCTGCAAGTCCTCAACAAGCCTCTCCTTATTCTGCTACAACAAGGTTGATCTCAATCAGACCTGTTGCGGCAATAATTCAGGACGTCAGTACCATTGCACTTCTTGTACTTGTGATGAGACGGAGAGTTTGCTAACATTTTCTCAGGGGCTTGCGACAACGGCTACTACTGTGCCTGGAATACGTTTAGCGGGAAAGTCTGGTGCTGTAAGAACGTGAGCATGTGGGATCTCAGTGCCCTGCCAGGTTGCTAATCTGAAAAGGGTCAAACTCCAGAGGAGTGCGGCGCATGTGTGGGCCCGAATTGTGGCCAGCCAATTGATAACTCGAGCACTACAACCGTAACAACAACCACAACACAGTACACACCTACACTGACAACTACCACAACAACAACGACGCAAGTCAGCGGGTCAAAAACCGAGACGACGACAACGACAACCACGGCGATTACAACAGTCACGGATCCTCATCCCGCAACTGTCACTGTGACTGTCACGCACTACAGCACAATTATCAAAACCTGCACAGTGACAGTAACAGCTCCGGGTGGAACCATCACTGTTCCCGGGCCTTGTCCGACACCATGCAAGCCTACAAAACCTGACTTGCACCAAAAACCCTCTTCGACGCCGTGTACCGACCTTCCGGACTGGAAAAACACGATCCACCGACGTCCCGGCCTCCGAGACGCTGAGGCCATCTGAACATGCCAGGGTGGAAGTACGTCATTGCGACCAGGAACCCACGGTAGAACAGACTGTGAGCCTGATACGAACGCCGTCTTAAGAGCTGTGGTGATACTATCAGGGGCGAGTATTTTGCTGTGGATGAATCGGCGTTGAGATCGGCGTGGGCACTAGCTATAAAAGATGTGTGACAAGTCTGTCCATTGATTGTGTTTTAGCTTGGAATTGCACAAAGTATAATCAGTATAATCATAATTATTAGTTACGCAGAGTGATTGTAACACAAGATGTGCTCTGTAGACGGGGATAGGGAGTTTTAATGCAAGGTGGTAAAACGTAGTGCTGGGGGTTGGGAATGTGATCAATTGAAGCCTGCACCTCACCCTCTGGCTTTGCCAGAAGCTCTACTTACACCAATCGTTGGATGTGTTGAAAGCGCGGCACTCTGGATTCTGTGGATTTGAAGGGGTTGCAACTGCGTGATTGTATTGCTTGTGCTCACTCTGTTCCTCTGGCTCTGGCTGGAGGCCAGAGGCTTCTTTATAGACTATTCTGCAGGATTCAGGCTTCGTCACTCTGATGGCTGAGGCTCACTGGCGTACTGGTAGTGCCAGGTATCCAGTCAGCTCCGCTGACTAGATGCCCAGGGCCTCTGAACCCCCTTCTTTCTGACAGTATTGCTTGTGTTGACTCTCTGTTTTGAAACCAGAGGCTTCTTTATAAACTATTCTGCAGGATTCAGGCTTCGTCACTCCAGTGGCTGAGTTTCACTGGCGTACTGGCAGTGCCAGGCATCCAGTCAGCCCCGCTGACTAGATGCCCAGGGCCTCTGAACCCCCTTCTTTCTGACAATTGGTCGTAGGGGCTTTGGGTCTTTGCGCCCCTGGCCCAGTGCACAACACCGTGTGCACTGTTTCCTGCGCGGGGACTTGGTCGAGCCGCTCCGGCCCTAGTGACAGCCTGCAGGGTCGTCACACTAGATTATAACGTTTTATCAAGATATGTTAATAAATTCAAGGTTAAATAACAGGAGTGTTTGTACAAAGTGTAAGCGTGAGACTTGGAGAACAGATATCTTTAATGCTCAGGTAAGTAATATGAATAGATAAGATTATTGCTTTTAAATGGGAGACATTTTGGCCATCTTTATATATAGGACTTGTTCTAGGCCCTTCGGCTAGAGTTAAAGTGATTTGGCAGACTGCGCCGCAGCCTGTCAAAAATGGTAATAAGGGTGAGCAGAGGTGAGCCAGCCCGAGCAGGGACTGAGTAGGGACTGAGCAGGGACTGAGCAGGGACTGAGCCCGAGCCCGAGCTGGGGCGATCAACGTCACGTGCGCGGGGAACGAAAAAGGAAATTTCGAGTGCCCAGATTCGTCGCACATAACAGTACATTACCACGCAGTCTAAGCTCACTGAGATAACTCACACACATCAAAGCATTCGGCAACGCTATGAATTGAAATCTGTCGGGAAGTGGAGCCGATCAACCCCCACAGCAGTTATGGGTATCGGAACTCACAATGGCAAACGAACCAGGACCAAAAAGATGTCTGGGTAATAATTAAAACGTCCTGAATCCTCACTCATTGGCGGAAGCGGAGAGCACGCCGTCGGGTAAACATTTTGGAGCTGCTCCACTACCCGATCTGGAAGCAGACGCGATCAACGTCGCAGCATAGATGCTGTCATGCAAGCTGCGTGGAAGGGAAGCTTTCCCGTCAACCTGTAGAGATACCTCCGTCTTCTTCCCTACTTCTCTTTGTGTATCGAGTCATATTTTATCTGAGGCTAATTGAGATGCCGTTGCCTCTGCCGAGATACCTGCAGGGACTGCAGGAAGCAAGATAAATATAAGACAGCCCGCAGATGATGATCAATAAGCTTCAAGTTCTTCATTTTGTAGCACAGATTGCAGATTTGTTCACCCCTGCTACACCATCCGATCATGCGCCCCCTCACGGTTCTTATCGGCCTAGCAGCAAGCCTGGCGGTGATGGCAAGCCCCCTGGCTGACCGAGACACAGGAGGATATTGGTATGAGAAGATCAAGCACAACGGCATTAACACCGGCACAACGAACTCCAAGTATCTCGTGTACCGCAATGTCAGGGACTTTGGTGCCAAGGGCGACGGGACTACTGATGACTCAGCTGCCATCCAGAAAGCCATCAACACAGTCGATGGTTCGACCGGCACCCGCAGCGGCGGAGCCTCGCTGACAGGCGCACCGGCCGTTATCTACTTCCCCTCGGGCACCTACCTCCTCAATGCGGGTTTGAAGAACATCATGGGAACTGTCCTCATGGGCGACCCGACCAACAGGCCTGTCCTCAAGGCTGGCTCCGGCTTTCGAGATGCGGTTTTGCTGGCCGGGCAGGCGACTGGGTCTGTTGGATTGGTTGCATTTTTCTACGAGATTAAGAATCTGGTCCTTGACTCAACCGCGGTGGCACCGACGAAGGCTATCACACTACTCCAGTACAGTGTCAGCCAGGCCTGCCAGCTGTCCAATGTCATGTTCAACATGCCTGTCGGCGCTGGTGGACATACTGGCATCGCCACTGCCGGCCAGATCATGCCGCTGTTGATGAATGAGGTTTCAATCTTTGGCGGTGGGGTTGGCTATTCGGCCAATGCGCTGCAGCTGCATCTGAAGAATTGGTACTTTCAGGGTATGTTTTCTTTTGCACATGGCGCTGTGTCACAGCTAACCGGGCCGCTGGCAGACGTCGGCACCGGAATCAAAGTCTCCGACACCCTGACGCAAGCAACCTTCCAAGGATTGCGGTTCGAGAGATGCACTATCGCCATCGACGCAACAAGCGGCGGCAGCGGCCATCTCAGCATCCTCGATTCATCGGCAGCCGACACGCCCACCTTTCTCCTTGCCGCGACCACGACGACGGCAACGAATCTTCAAGGATCGTTGGTCCTGGAGAACGTCATCGTCGACGCCTCTGTTGCTGTTGTGAGTGTACTCAATATCCTCTCTCCCACAAACACACACCCCGCTGACAACCTTTATTTTGACGGTCAAAATCGGCACCACAACCGCACTCAGCGGCTCCATCACCTCCGGAACCACCTGGATTCGCGGCAATGTCTACAACGGCACCGCCTCCACCTCTTCCCCGTCGCTCTCCAATGGCCTGAAACATATCACCTCCCGGCCCGCCGCGCTCGTCAACAGCACCGGAGCGTACCACACCATCACGCCCCCCACGTATGAAGAATACAACGCCTCTCAGGTTCTCAACGTCAAAGATATCCTGGCCCTCCCCGTCCGCGGTGACGGCACCACCGACGACACCCCCAACCTCCAGCGTATTGTGACTTCAGCTGCACAGAACGGACAGGTCCTCTTCTTCCCGCACGGCACGTACGTGCTCACCGAGACGCTCCACATCCCCCCCGGCAGCCGGCTCATCGGCGAAGCCTGGTCCCGCTTCGTGCCGCGCGGCGACAAATTCAAGGACGCCAAGAATCCAAAGGCCATGATTCGCGTCGGAAACCCCGGTGACGTCGGTGTCGCGCAGATGACGGACTTTCTGTTCTACACGGCGGATGCGCTGCCGGGGCTCGTGATGGTCGAGGTGAATATGGCCGGGGATAAGCCTGGACATGTTGGTTCCTTCAACACGCATTTTCTGGCCGCCGGCGGCCTGGCGAGGCTGTGTGCACACTTTAAGCCGACGGCGTCGGTGTACTGGGAGAACTCGTGGGCCACGGGGCAGGGGAATGGGGCCACGGGAGCGGGGTTTGGCGGAGGCTTTCTGGTCGAGGCCAGGAATGGGACCTGGATGCTGGGGATTGGGACTGGTGAGTGTTCCGGTCCAAGCGTGTTGATAGATGCTGACCTTGACGTGGCAGAGCATCATGTCCTCTACCAACTCAACATACACCGCGCCAAAGACGTCTATGTCGGCATCGAACAAGGGGAAGCTCCCTATTGGCAAGGTCAAGGCAACACTCTCCTCCCTCCCGCGCCCTTTGCAGACTCTCTCCTCCCTAGCGACCCCAACTTTAGCTGGTGTCCCACCACCGATGCAAAATGCCGCATGGCTCTCTACCAGTTTGTCACCAACTCCACGGGAATCAACCTCTACGGCGGCGCCTTCTGGAACTTCCGCGCGGGCCCATCACAGAGCCTGTGCAGTGGGGACTGCCAGACAAATGCAGTGCTCTATGAGAACAACGAGAAGCTGTATAGCTATGGAATTGGGACAATCAATGATAAAAATATGGTGTTGGAGACGGGGCCGGGCGGAAACCTGAAAACGGCTGCGGTCGCGAGGGACGTGAATTTTGGAGTGCCCTTGGTGGGATTTACCATTCATAGGCCAGCTTTTGTGGCGGCGTACTTGAGGCAGAGTCTCTAGAGATCTCCCAGGTCTGCAATATTGTATGATTCCATGCCCCATAGGCCCTCAGTTCGTGTGTCACTTTTCCCTGACTGGAAGTCCGGAGAATCGCCGACACCCGGGAAAGTCGACCCTGGCTACTCAATTCTCTCAATCAAAACAAAATGAGCATCCATAATGTGCCATATGCTCCCTCATGCACGAGAAGGAAGAACAGCCATGACCTGCGAAGTATTAAGATGCGCTCGCAGCATAGGGCTAACTACCTACCGCCCTATGTTACCTATCGGGAGGCTCGGCTCCACATATTCTATAGCCCCGTTAATACTATACTAAATTATCCACACTCACGTTCTACCAGATGCTACAGCAATGCCGATCTGCGCTAAGACGCCATTAGAATAATACATAATACATTCCACCCTGCTCTGGGCATTCGGGAGAAGCGGCTAGGTGCCGGCCGATGTTGTGACATGTGTGACATGATTTGCTTTTGCAGACGCATTCAGCCAAATAATCGGGTAGGTGGAGGAGCAGTTGAGGGTGATGGTGTTGCAAACTGTGCAACCTTCAGACCTAAGATTAAGCGATTGGCTCCTAAAAGTGGGGCTTATTCGCTAGATTATTGGGGGTTGAGGCGGCACCCCTTTAATCCACCGGAACGTGATATTCAACAGATGGTCCTTGCGGTTCCTCACTAGGGGTAAATAGGGGGCTAACCCCAATCTCGAGAGGAGTCAATCCCAGTCCAATCCTATCCCACCTCGGTTTTATCTTGCCAACATGTCGGGCTGGAAGTATGCCTTTTCATTGTCAAATATCGACGTCAACAACGCAAAACCGCCAGGAACTGCAGAACTTATCGGTAAGTAGCTCAGTGGCAACAGCGGCAACAGCAGCGCGTTGAGATGCCCAGCTGCGATCGCTTGGTCAAGTTTTGTGTTCATCCTCGTGACTAATGACGCACCGGACAGATCGTGGAGATGCGGAAGATGGCAAGAGTATATCTCACTCTCATCAGCTCGAGGCTGCGCATCCCGTTCGCTCTGCAAATCCACCCGACCCCCTGAACTGGCCAACCTGGCGCAAGGCGGCCGTTCTGATTACTGCCTCTCTCTACGCCTTTGTTGCCAACTTTCTGAGCGCCAGTCCTGCTCCGGCACTTCAGATCTGGAACAAGACCTTCGGCGAACAACGGCCATATCCTGAGCTGACCTACTTTATTGCGGTGCGTTTTTCAGTTCCTCGGATAAGATCCCAGATCGTCATACCCAACCGCACCCCCCTACTGATTCAATCTTGTGTTTCAAAGTCAATGTCTTGTTTCTCGGAGCGTCCAATATTGTGTGGGTGCCGCTTTCGAACTGGATGGGCCGACGGCCCGTCCTGCTCATTGCCACGATCATCATGACTCTCTGCACCGTGTGGTGTGGTTTGGCAAAATCATATGACTCGTTGCTCGCCGCTCGAATCTTCCAAGGCATCGGTGGCGGTGCAGCGGACACTGTTGCCCCGGCTCTGATTGGAGACGTCTTTTTCATCGACCGTCGAGGTCGTGCGATGGTAAGTCTCGTCTGTCCTCATCAACGGCCAGCAACTCTAAGCACAAAAGGGCCATCCAGGCTGTTTACACTGTTTCCCTCACCATCGGGCCCATCATGGGTGGCATTACCGGAGGATATATTGGATTTCAACTTGGCTGGGCCTACATCTTCTGGATCGGTACGGCGCTTTCCGCAGCCTGCTTTATCGGAGTAGCCTTGTTCATGCCAGAGACTCTGCACAATGGTGAAGTCACCCGCTCCGAGCCGCTCCGGGAGATATCTGCCAACGACAAAGAGAAGCACAATGCCCAAGAAGAGCATCCGTCAACCCACGTTTACCGGCCACACACATTTTCTCAAGGCCTGCGCTTCGGTCCTCGACACGGGAAGCTTTCATGGCATTTTATCCAACCCTGGACGTCCCTGGGGCTACCAGGCACCTGGGTGGTAATGCTGCACTATGCTGGCCTCATTGGTGGTATCGTTGCCGTGTCCATTGTCGGCCCACAGCTTGTCGCGATGCCGCCCTATCTCTGGCAGAGCCATGCCGGGCTCATCAACGTCGGGGGTCTGATTGGCGCCACCATTGGATATGTGTATACCCACCTTCTGTCCGATTCCCGACTTCAAGTCCGCGCCAAGCACCGAGGACGCAGGGTCGCAGAACCCGAGGATCGACTGCCAACCATGTTCCTACCCCTTGCAGTCACCACCGGGGGGTTCTTTGTGTTTGGGTTCTGTGCGCAAAATCCAGGGCTGAACCGATGGGTGGGCTTGGAGGTGGGCTACGGTATGATGACCTTTGGGTTGACCCAGATCCCTTCAATAGGGTTCAACTACGTGAGGATCCCCATCTTTTCGAATCGTCTAATAAACCTAAGAAAGAAACTGATTGACCGGCAGCTCATCGACTCTTACTCTTATCTTGCCGCCGACTGTTTTGTCAGCGTCACGATTCTGCGTTCCATCATTGCTTTTGTGTGGACGCTCTTCGTATCACATTGGGTGGAAGACCGAGGTGCGGCTGAGCCGTTTGGCATTTTTGGAATGCTCATGGGCCTCTTCTCTCTGACCGCTGTGCCTCTGTGGTGGTACGGCAAGCGGATGAGGATCGCCACTGCCTCCCGTTTTGAGACTTGAACCTTCGAGGCTGTAGCTAAAACACATGAAGCATTTAATCGGCGAAAATAAACTGTGCGCACGCCTAGTCTGGTGTTTTCAGTTTACACTTTCTCTCGTCTTGTTGGACATTTGGATGTGCTAGTCAGATATTGACTGAAGAACATCCTGGGTCACGAGGTAGCTCTAACATCCCATTTCAGTGTGTTGAACAGGATGAATGCTCACGCGGATAGAATATATGGCACACACAACATTTTGTATTGATGCGGGGGTTGAACGCAAGACTATGCTGTTTCGATTCTTTAGCCCAGCCAAGGCTTTGGGTCTTTCGATAGTCGGCTGTATAATTTCCACTGCCGAAAGTCAAACAAACAAATAAATACATGCATGGAATTCCCGCCTTGAATCGGCCTTGGCATTGCATGACCCCCCGCCTTTCGTGCAAAACTACTCAGTCCCTACTACATACGCGAGTGGGCGGCCTGAAGACTATAGTAGCAGACCGCTAATATGCAAGTGAAAACCACCGATAGCATCATCAAACCACCTGTCAAGACACCTTGGCTGAAGAAGCCAACATCGGCTCCGAGTCCCCTTTTCCGCCTCGAGATGGGCGGTAGTTCTACCACCATGCTTTGCCCAAGGTTCCGGATGTCTTCATGTGAGGGTTTGTACAAGATGGACATTAGATCCGCATCGAATTTCCGGCAGCTGCTGTATTTTGGTTTTGGCACAGTGAAGCAGAACTCCGGGTATGGCGTGGAAGAGTCTTGCCGAGGTGGTGTTTCTATGGGTGCTACAGGTTGGACTGCTGTGTATTAGAAACAAGACTCTTTCCATGACACCGAACCAGTGGAAGCTACAACGTACAAAGCAGGCTTGCCGGAATGTGATTCACACAAGTAACACGTGCGCTGAGATGCTGGCCGAGGTATTTGGCCATTGCTGGTTTCGTAAAGACATATGCCACTGCGAGAGGACCGAGACTGCAAAGCATGTCAGCTGCATGGCCCGATAATCCAGACAGTGGTCACAGTTTCCAACCTCAAGGAATAATCGATAGCATCGTCCATGCTTGTTACCGAGTGAATAACAAGGCAGGGTTCTTGTGTTTTGCGCCATATAAGAGGCGAATTCCTACGCGAAGGTAAGCAAGTAACAAGGAGACGGGGTCGTTTGTCCTCTTCCCAAGTGCCATTCATACCTGGCTTGGACCTCGACAATCGCGCCATCGGAAGCGGAGGCAAGGACGTGCGCGCAATCCTATTCGGTGATTTCATCCAAAAACCCAGGACATTCAAATCCGCCCCTGTTGCGCTGTTTGTCGGCCGAGCTGGGAATGAGCTGTATATAGTGGCGGGTGGCAGCGGCCAGGAAGTTTCGTTTTACCCACTCATTGACTAGGACCACATCTGGCGCATGCGGCGACTTGCCCCTGAGGCTAAAACGTGCCACGACCAGGCTTTTTGCTGCTGCGTCGATATCGGCATCTCGCTCAACGACAGCCACAACGCGGGACTCGGAGGGGGAAACAAAATGGTTGACGAGGGTTGGTGCGGCGCTCCCACCATTTTGGGAGATCAGCACGTGCGGGTGTCCTAGGTCAGCTGCTTTCACTTCTTCGTATGTGATTTGAAGTATATCTCGGTCAAGCGCACGTCCGATGAACTCTAGAATAGTGCGAGGGCCCTGCAATATGTTGTGTTGTATCTTTGTTCCCCATTAGCTTGCAATGCCTTTGGTATCGCCGCGGGGGAAGAGGGAACACCAACTCGGACGATGACACAATTGCCCGCCGCGAGAGCTGGAGCGAGAGCACAGAGGAGGCAGAAGAAGAAAGCATGCGGCGCAGGCTCGATGACTACGATGCCAACCGGTGCCCGCTCGAAAGGAGCGTCTTTGCCGCGGGCGGTGGCATATTCATCTTCCAGCACCTTGGCCGGGTCAATCGCTTCAAAGGCGTCCTTCAGACAACGGAGAGCGAGCTGGTATTCGGTCCTGACCTCGACTTCGCGGTAACCTGAATCGTGTGAGAGAGCTTGCTCGACTTCAGGCCCGTGCTGTGCTAGGCTCTCGTAGAGCTTCTTGAGCTGGGTTTTGCGGTAGATGGGGTTGTGAGCTCGGCCGTCAATCGCGGCAGAACGGACTGCCTGGAACTGCTCGGACATGGCGGCGGCGCATTTGGATTCCCATGTACGGAAAAGTACCAGCCACCCATCACACTGGCTGCATCATTAGTAGGTCTTTGCCGTCGAGGGAGGGTTACATAATGGGCTCGGGTCGGGAAGTGGACGTCGACGGGTGCCCACCTTCCGCTCACTCAAGGTTCCCGGCCATTCGTCTCGGGTAGTCAATGCCCGCACCGCGATGAAAGTGCCAGTATTAACTGGCCAATATACCTTCAGAAGTTTGGGTCTTTGTTGAGTGACCTCATCCGACACAGTGACTAGGTCCGCAGCACCAAGTTGCCCACGCATCTCCTCTGTGCCATGTCGTCCACATTCACCACGACCGCCGAGTCGACGTTGCGGCACAGGCTTCAAGCGAACCTCTCAAACTACGCAATACACCACTCCGGAGCACCGCCAGCGGAGGAGGCTGCCGGAGGTCGCCGAGTCTCAACATACCCATCAGTCTGGGACCTGCCGCACCGTCGCGTGCCTCCCTTTCGGCCCATAGCCCGCGAGAGAGACCAGGGGGAAGTTCGTGTGTACACCAGCGGAGCAGAGCGGCTATTCATTGGCACAATGTTCACGGGAGTGTTTGTGAATGCGGTGAGTGAAATCTTTCCTCCCCAGAGCTGAATTGCTCACTGCTGAGCCAACTCCGTTGCAGACTCTCGCAAAGGTGTGGCATGGGACATTTGGCCGAGTAAATGACCGCGTCTTTCGGTACTCCATAGGCGGGGAGTTTTGATTGTGGCGATATTTAGGTTTCCAGTGTTTTACATACAAGAAAACTGTACACTGAGAGCTTTTGGCTTAGCCTACTATGTGGACGACTTGACTCCCTGCATTCCCCCATAGTCCTCCTTCACCTCCTGTCCCGCGGCCTGGAAAGGCCGAACTGGCTGCAGCATATACAGCATTCTTGCCCATTCAGTTTGACTGGTGTTCCTCCAGGAATGCATCGTCGCGCGTTGGATGCAAACGTCTCCGCGCCTAAGAAGGCGTGTCTCTCCCGAGTCCAGGATAAGCTCCACCTCCCCCTCCAGGACAACGCCGTAATCGAGACTGACAGTCCGGTGCATGGGTGAGGTTTTCTCCGGAGGAATATCGACATAGCGTAGCACCGTTCCGCCCGAGACGGTGAGCCCCGGGGGGTGGTTGATGTACTCCTGGTAGACCTTGACATCGCAATCCCCCTCAAGCTGTGTTGGGAAACCGCTGGTGACATAGCACTGCGCGAACAAGGCGTCATTGTCGGCCAGCTGATAAAAGGGTAGCTCCGGTGCTATGGTCTCGTCGATGACGGCTTTTCCCTGGTCATCGTACGTGGTGACCAGCCTTTTAGGGTGGTACAACTTGCTTTGCAGCGACATCGTGGTCTTGGCAGTCCCGAAGAATGGAAACAAAGGCGGCGGCGAGAGTGGGCGAAGACGCAGTGGCACCAGTATCACGAAAAATATACGAATGGGCCGCCTGGACGCCGAGCCTCCTCTCCCTCTTCAGCAACCCAATTTTGATTGCCCACATGCCGTGGTTGCACATTGCCCCCTGCGGGGAGGCGCTCGGGGCGGTGGTCCCGAGCGGGGTGACGGCGGGCGGGGCTTATGCTCCATGGAGGAATCCGTGGACTGGTCTGGTGTAATTATAAACACAGTGCTGCACAAACTTGAAGTCGCCCCCGCATCAGGGGATCGGGACCTTGCAAGCTCGGATTCTCGGATAAAGCAATACAGATATGCCGTCCACGGGATATGCGCATCACTTTTCCGACGGCAACGTTCCGTTTGGCATTGCGAGCTCCAAAGTACACGGCAACCCCCAAGCTGTCACTCGCCTGGGAGACGACCTTCTTTTCCTTGACTGCTTAGCATCCCAAGGTCTCTTTTCTAGTGTGGATGGCCTGCCCTCGGCCGTTTTTCAGCATGACACCCTGAACGAGTTTGCGAAGCTTCCGAGGGCGATCCATCAAGCCGTTCGGGAGACGATCCGCAAGGTCTTCCAAGAAGGCGGAATCAGCGCCTTCGGATCTCACGGCATGGAGCGCGCTGATCGGGTCACTATGCACCTGCCTGTGCACACCGGGGATTTCACAGGTAATTAAACCCTGTTAGCCCACCGACGACCTCGATCCGGTTTTTTGATCCGTGTGTAGATTTTTCATGCGGTTTAGCCCATGTCCAGAACGCCGGCCGCATCATCAGCGGCAGAGAAGGCGCCCCTCCAGCTTTCTATCACTTCCCCGTCGGTTATCAAGGCCGGGCCAGCTCCATTGTTGTCTCGGGGACAGATGTAGAGCGACCCCAGGGCCAGCACCGCGTCCGAGGAGGATCGACCGAGACGGAGGTCGTGTGCGGCCCGTCAGGAGCCCTTGACTACGAGCTAGAGTTCGCTGCCATTATTGGCAAACCTTTGCCAATGCGACATCGGCTGACCGCCACGGATGCCGCCGAGCACATATTTGGCTTCGTGCTTCTCAATGACTGGAGCGGTAAGCAGCATCATGCCCATCCCCTCCAATCTACCATCCACGATTCTGGTTTAATGAAAACACTAGCTCGGGATATCCAGGCTTTTGAAATGGTCCCTCTTGGCCCTTTACACGGCAAGAACTTTGGCACCACTATCTCACCATGGATCGTCACACCGGATGCATTGGAGCCATTCAAGACGTCGGGGCCAGTCCAGGCGGCGACCACTCCAACGCATCTTCGGGCTTCAGATACGCCAAGCTACGCCATCGACTTGCAGGTCGAGATCCTGTCCAACAGTAGTGCCGCTACCGTGACGTGCAAATCTAAACTACAAACCCTCTACTGGACGGTGCCTCAGATGATTGCACATCTCGTGACTGGCGGTTGTGGGCTGCGCACGGGCGATATCATTGCGACGGGTACCGTGAGTGGGTTCGAGGACGGAGCGTATGGGTGTCTCTTGGAGACCACCGACGGTGGAAGAAAGCCCCTGCTGCTGGCAGATGGTACGACGAGGACATACCTGGAGGATGGCGATGTGGTGAGAATGACGGCAATGGCGGGAGGGGAGACTTCAGGTGTAGGCTTCGGAGAGTGTCTAGGAAAGATCCTGGCAACCAAACCTTTGTAAGTAGTCAAATATCAGAGGGGGTTACTCGACTTGATGTCTTTGAGATCGTAGGGCACAAGGGTGAATACAAGTCTACCTGTTTCCATTCTGTGGCGCCGATCACGTTAATTTCACCACCCGCTTCTGGTTGTTTTGTACAGTGATTGCTATCTGAAGTAAAAAGGGTCCTCGCCTCGAAAGGAACTGGTCATGCGCAACGCTGCATCTATTCAATCCGCCTAGCTTGTGCAAAGTTTTCCACTCCGTTGCCCTCCTCCACCAAGACCTCGACAACACGATATATGGGAAGCTTGGCCAAGCTTGAGACAATGTTCTGAAGCGTGGGAAGTTCCTCGGCGATGCCATTCTTAAACTCGACCCGCCCTTGCGTCGATGTCATCTTCATTCGCACCACCTGCGAAGTGTCGAAATCATCCTTCTCAATCACGACGGCGTATTCTGCATCAGCAATTCCTGGCTTTCCAACACATGGCGTGTACCTATATACTAGTAGATCGGCATTTCGAAGCAGGATGGGCGCAGGTGATGGTCTTCTACTAGTTGACGGCCCTTCTTCACCAGGTCGACTCGAGGGCGGCGTAACAGGAGCGTTAGTATTGTCGTGGGTAGCAACATGTGCCACCACCACCTCCTCGAGTCCCTCCAGCTTCATGTTTGCAAAAGTGACTCCTCTCCAGCTGCAAGTGATGCTGGTGCTGCTTGGTGTTCTTGCAACGTTGATGTCAGCGAAAACTTTGGGCATGCCCAGCTCGTCACGCCCCGTGATAATTGGGTCCGGATGCGACTCAAAAAGGACTGGCAAAAACGACCCAAACACGTTGATACCTTCGGTTGTGGTATACTTTACTCCATGAACGTAGAGTCCGAGACAAGTGTAACCGCCGCCCCCAAGCCACCCCAGCTGGCTGAACTCGGTGCACCGCAGCGTCGCCTCAACGACAGTGGCCGGCGATGCGAAGCTGAAGGCGTCTGTCGGGAACCACGTCCTCAGGTAAGTCCCCGACGTCTGGAATCGTACGGAGTGCGTCACGAACTTAGCGTCGCGATCCGTCATGGGTCCAGTTCCGGCGTCTCGAGGACCTGGCATAGGCCCAAAGGAGAGGGGTGCACGACGATAGCATGTGCTTCCCGGGCGCGACCACAGATATTTCTTCAAAGTATGTTCAGTGTGGTCCCATTCGTCATGCCCAAAGTTGTACTGCGCGAATTCCATAACTGCAAAAAATGTCAGAAGAGCTGCTCATTATGCCGCTGAGGGGGGGCCTCGCAACTCACTGTTGAAATCTCCACGTCGTTCGTCGTCAAGATCAGCTCCGGCCAGCCTGGTGAATTCTTGAATTTTGTGCGCTCTACCGTCTCTGATCTTCTCATACAAGGCCAGCCGCTCTGGAATGTCTGCAACAGCAGTGCCCTTGGGGAGGAGCGCAGAGAGGGAGCCAGCATCCTCAATGGCAATGCCTCCTAGGCGCAGTGTCAGTATACTAAACCAAAAAGAAATTGTCCTCACTACTACTAATCCGCTGCACGAACCTCCTTGTCCCTGATCTGGCAAACCTGTTAGAACCGCCGTGCAGAGACCCTTCTTGGTCTTTTACTTACGAGGTAAGAACGGGTGAGCCGCATCGCCGAGCAGAGCCAACCTTCCAGTCACCCAGCGCGGTATTCGGTCCATGTCTAGGAGAGTCCAAGCTTTGAGTGCAGTTTCGTCTACCATTGCTAGCATGGTTTTGACCTTTGGGTCGAACTCTCGGAAAACGTCCAAAAGGGTTTGCTTGCTGCTCTCCCGACTCCAGTCTAGTTTCGCCGTGCCCGTTGGTTAGTTAGGATCTGCAACAGCTATCTCCTACTCCGAGAAAACTTACCGTGCAAAGTGGCGTCTGAGAGATTGCTGGGGTGGATGCAGACAAAGTTCATGACGGTATTATCATTGCAGGGGTACATCACGATTCTCCGATCGTTGCCATACCAGAGCGTCATGGTGCCCTCGTTTTCTGTAAAGGCTTGGGTCTCAGGGTTGGAGCGGATTGTCTCGTGTGGGATCATGAAGCGGAAGGCGCTCTTTCCCGATCCGAATGGTTTGATATCGAGGCCGGTGGCGGATTTTCTGGCAACGGACTGCGGATGTTAGGTAAGCTCCCGGTCGTCAAGACTCAAGATTTCGAACCGTGGGAATTAAAAATCAAAGCGTGGGCAAGGAAGGGCATACGCTGACACCATCTGCCCCCAGCACCAAGTCCCCCGAAATCCAAGTGCCATCCTCCAGCGTTATTGTTGCGTTTTCCGCGTCAATGTCGACGACGCGGCAAGCTGTTTTTAGGACTGCTGGAGGGCCGGAGATTGCTGGATCGGTGGCTGTCTCCTTTAGCGCTTCGTGAAGTCGGATACGATGACACAGGAGCCATGACTACAAGACTGCTCGTCAGAAGAGCCTTTGGTGCAAAACGGTGATTGGTGAAACTTAACGTGTTGCCATATGGACAGTCCTTGTCGCAAGTCAACATTGATGCGCACAGCTCCAGTGTAGTCGTATTCCAGGATCTTATTTTAGTTCAGCAACGACTTTCTCAGAACTTGTGGGGGGGCAGGTAAATGCACACACTCTCTGCACTGGGTTGGCTCCAAAGGTTTCGGGGTATATTCCAAGCCTTCGCAGGATGCCATGGCAATTCGGGGCAATATGAATTGCCGCACCTGTTTCCCGGGGCAGCTCCGATCGCTCAAAAATCTATGCCTCCCTCAGTTGGGTTGCCGTGTGCTGAGTTGTCCAATAGCATGACATACCGTTACCTCGTGCCCCTGCTTGCGTAATCCGACAGCCGCCGTGAGACCGCCAATGCCTTTAAACGTCAGATAGGAAGGGGCGAACAAGAATTCGTTGGGATGGCTGGGTACCTGCGCCAACAATGAGGACTTTGAGAGGTCGGCCTGCTGTGTCCATGTTCACAACTCCTGACTGCTGAGAATTCGATGATCGGTCGTTGCTGGAGCAGAGAACAGAATGGGACAGCTTGGGTTGTCTCAACCTAAAAAAGACGATGCCCCTCGTTGGTGGGGGGCTTCAGGATCGGGTGTTCGGCTCCACATGGTCGTGCCCCTAACCGATGCAGCTTGGTACCTTAATTAAGGTACCTTGATTTAAATTCACACACTTTCGGTACAGGAGCCGTGTTTAACAGACAAGAGCTATCAAGGCCAGAAGACTGCGCCTCCAAAGGGACCGGAACTCGTGGTACCTGCGTCCAAGGCATCGTAACTTCGGGCGGCAGACAAGCTTGCTATCCGGAATCAACATGGAAAACAAATACAGCGGCCTTCTCGTCGTGGATGAAATATCGTTCGGTTACATCTTCGAGCAGAACGTGACTGTGCCACTTTGCAGCGGCGGCCGCATCCGCTGCAATGTGTATCGGCCCCGGGACTCGGGGCTGGTGCCTGCGCTCGTCACATACGGCCCGTACGGAAAAGATATTCACTACCAAGAGTGAGGCCCCTCGGACGACAAAACCCACCTCTCAACGGTTTCGGTGACTGACGTGCAACCCCTATCCAGCTTCCACCCCAAATCCTTCGCAGATGTGAATCCGCAGCACAAGTCTACTCATGCCGCGTGGGAAACGCCGGACCCCGGCTTCTGGACAAGTCATGGCTACGCCGTCATCCGTGCCGATGAACAAGGCCTGGGCCAGTCGCCAGGTTTTCTCGACACCATGTCTCGAGACACCAGCGAGGCGTTTTGCGAGGTCATCGAATGGGCGGCGGTACAGCCTTGGTCATCGGGCAAAGTCGGCCTTCTTGGAATCAGCTACTACGCCGGCAGTCAGTGGCGAGTGGCGGCGCGCCAACCCAAGGGTCTCTCGGCTATTGTGCCGTGGGAGGGCATGTCAGATTATTACCGGGATAGGTGTCGCCACGGCGGCATTCTGTCCAACGCCTTCATCCGCTTCTGGTGGGACAGACAGGTCGTGACGAACCAGTACGGCCTCGCTGGGCGGAACGCCCGCAACTGGGGTCCGGACACCATCGAGGGCGACCTTTCCGCCGAGGAGTTGGCGACAAACAGGCGAGACCAAACAATCGACACCCAGGTTCATCGTTTCCGCGATGAACCATACTACGCGTCCAAGGAGTACGACATGGGCGATATCCAAGTCCCACTCCTCTCTGTTGGTAATTGGGGCGGCATTTTACTTCACTTGCGCGGCAACATCGAGGGCTTCTTGCACGCCGGCTCCAAGTTCAAATACCTCCGCATGATTACCGGCCGGCATGACCTTCCGTTCTACTACGAGGAGGAGGTAGAGGTGCAGCGAAGTTTCCTCGACGCCTTCTTGAAGGGAGAAGACCGCGCTGGCTGGACCGAGGCCGGTAAAGTCTCTCCCGTAAGCCTGGTCCTTCGAAAGGGAAATGCGGGATTCAATGACGCCGCGAGGGAGAAGACATTGTTCTCCCGACGTGAGGAGAGCGAGTGGCCCCTATCTCGGACGCGGTACACCAAATACTTTCTTGGTCTTGATCGGAGTCTTGTAGTAGCAGGTTTGAACGAGAAACCAGACGGCGGCATTTCGGAGCGGGCAAAGCTGACGTATCGCGCGCTGGGCACGCTCGAAAATCCACAGTCTCTCACCTTCACGACGGCGCCATTTAAAGAGGAGACCGAGATCACAGGCCACGTGGTGGCGCACCTGCACGTCTCCATGAGCCCCGACCGAGGTGGCCCCACGCCCAGTGACATTGATTTATTCGTGACGCTGCGCCACATTGGGCCTGACGGCAATGAGGTCTTCTACACTGGTACCGCTGGAGACCCGGTGCCCCTGACCAAGGGCTGGCTGAGAGTCTCGCTGCGAAAGGTGAACAAGGACCATCCAAAGCATCGCGAGTGGCTTCCACACCGTGACTACACCAGCAAGGATGTGCTTCCCGTCATCCAAGGGGAGATATACGCCGTGGAAATTGAGATTTGGCCAACAAATGTCATTGTCGAGCAGGGCGGCAAGATTGCTTTCGAGGTGTCGTCTGGCGACACCCAGGGCTCCGGTATTTTCCTCCACGACAATCCCGTTGACAGGTTGGTAGATTGCTGCATCCAAAGCAGAACGGGGGATGGAAAGTGCTGACATTTTCTATCAGGTCGCCAGATGTGTTCCAGGGAGACAATCACATCCACTTTGGTCCAACCTATTCCAACTACATTGTCCTTCCACTCATTCCGAAACTGGCAGAAGAAGACCAAAACAGTGTCAGTTTTGCGGCGGGGGAAATCTCTTAGACCAAAACACACACACATCCATTCAAGTATGACGCCTTTTCATGCCAGCCAGTTAATTCAGTGTAGCTATCTACAGAATTATGCTGCTGTTCCCCAACATCTGTGGCCAGCGCCCAATGGTATACTGACTGTTGCACATGTTGGTGAGCTCCCACGTCTCCGCCTTCAGCTCCCCAAGCACACCCTCATCCTCTTCGTTGCCTGCCGCACCGGCCACAAACATGGCGGCCATGAAGTGGTCGTCTGTCGCATGAGCCTCCCGGTAAAGAGGGTGCTTCATCAGCCGCGTCATGGCCCGACGAAGCTTCGGTCCGCTGTTGTGCGTGATTACGTCCTCCACAGCCTGGCGGAACTCGAGAGCCCAGGGCTCCGGCGGCGTCTCCTGGGCAAAGTTGTCGCTGTATCGTAGCATGGGCAGCCAGCGGTTCCGGTACAGGTTATGAACGGCGCCGCCCGAGCCGATGATCAGGTAGCCCTCCCTCCTCAGGGGCCGGAGGGCTTGGCCGACCTTCATGTGAAAATGTGGATCGAAACGAGCGTTCATGGAAACGATGGCGGTGGGCGGGCAGCCGGCCGGGAACATGCGGATGAGAATCAGGTAGGTGTCATGGATCCAGTCAAACGTCGGGTTTCCGGACACGGCGAAGCCGGATGCCGCCAGCATCTCGATGCAGCGCTCCGAGAGGTCCAGACCGGGGTTGAGCTTGTAGTCGACGTACTTTGACGGATGGACGTAGGCCACAGGCGACTTGCCCGGACTGGGGTTGGTGGTCACCTCGATCTTGTCGCCCAGCGCATCCCAGTGGGCACCCTGTATCATTTTAGGTAGGTGCGGTATTGGGGGGGTTGGGGGGTTGGGAATTCCCACCATCATGATGACGCCCTTGACATTGTTGGCCAAGGCTTGGTCGCCAGCAGCCTTCCAGTAGTCGGCCGACTCGGAAGGCTCGCCAAGCATCATGGTCGAGCCATGGGAGAAAAAGTGCACAGGAGTAAGTCTCGCTGCCAGCCATGGTCAACAGGTCTGTTCCCCATGCCTAACTTGGTGGGGGAGGGGGGGTGGGCGGACACTCACCCATTGTGTAAGGTAGGTACGGTAGCGGGAAGGAAATGGCGTTGGGGGTTATCGCGGGCAGATTCCATATTCGGCCCGGACGTTTGCATGGTGCATCTACATGTAAATGGCGGCCCTCACAAGTCTAAGCTGCCCGCTTTACCGGGAGAGTGGACGCGGGACGCGGCTCTTTGCGACGGACCATGGCTGGGTCGATTCGGGAAGTGGACATGCGCACACGCGGCTCGCCTCGGGAAGGTGGGGGAGAATGCTCTCCCGCCCCGCCTACTCCCCGCCCCCAAGCTCTCCCCCAGAATACCTGTGACATCGTTCTCTCTCGTTCTCGGGTCGCATGGGCTGCGGTCCTCCACCGGGCATCCTATCTGACAATCGGGCGTCCAGCGACCATGAGCGACCCTGGGTCGGCTGCGCCTGCGAGCGATGCAGCCATGTTCCAGTGCGCCATGTGCAAAAGACACTACAAGCGGCTGGATCATCTCGCGCGCCACGTGCGATCGCGTGAGTATTCCGACCGTACCCGTACCCCCTTGCGCCAGATCCGATTCAGGGGTGATAACACGGGGGCTGGCCTAGATACACAATCGAAACCCTACAAGTGCCATCTCTGCCCCAAGGCCTTTGGACGAGCGTAAGGGTTCCCCGCCTTCCTGTTCCTCCTCTCCTTGCTGCCCGTTGCCTTGGACATGGACAGCTGAGGCCATACGCGGCAAATAGAGACCTGCTAAAGAGGCATCTTGCGGCGCACGAGTCGCCGTCCGGAACGACCAAGTCGTCGCTTGGCCGAACGCTACGAGATGTGCCAAGCCGAGTGTTGCAAGCATGCGCCCCATGCGCTGCTAATCACATTCGGTGCTCGGAGCAGAAGCCCTGCCGTCGATGCACAGAGAAGGACATCACCTGCGTTTGGAACAGCCTCGAGGGTACTGCCACCCCTGCTACGGCCGAGTCTTCAGCACCCTTCCAGCTCGGTTCTCTAGAACAGATTCAGCAAAAAGCATCAACTACCGGCGTAGATCTCTCAGAAGATACCTCAGACGGGCCTGTACTTCGTCCCCTAGACAATCATGGGTCTGGAGGCCACTTGGGCGTGGAGCCTTCCTCCCCTGAATCAGTGTTGGGTATGAGACTTTGACACCCCCATGAGGGTAATAAGTGCTCTAACTACTTTGTGTGACTGCTAGATTCATGTGTTGACATGCACGATGATCAAGGCGCACTACCTGCGCCTTGCTTCAATTTCCTTCCTGAGCAGTGGTCTGGCTTTGGATCCCAGGACCTCAGTTTGGACATGGACCTTAACGATGTGGACCTGCAATTCCTCGACGCTTACAACGCCAATATCCCTTTTGAGCTTTCGCCGAATCTTCAGCACGACTCGGACGACATGGCGGGTCAATACCCAGACGCCCCAGGGACCAGTCAGCGCGTTGCCAAGTGCACAGACGCCTTCAGACAAGCGTATTGGCGATTTCGACCAAACTCGCACGACCATGGGGCGGCCGAGGAGCATAATCTCTCGCTTCCCGCCGCCTTCGCTGACCCCGAGGCGCCCGAAACTATGATTCCCCTGCGAAGCCGTGTGACTCGCGCGAGGCTTGGCGCTGCTGCGCGTGACAATATCCTCACTTTTGTGGTGCAGAGCTGCCGACGCGACAACGTCTCCAAGGCCGTGGCCGCTTTCCCCTCTCTCGAGCTGCTGGATACCTTGGTTCAGTACTACTTAAGCTCGCCCGTAGCGCAAGCCGACTCCTTCTTGCATGCCGCAACTTTTGACCCCAACGACAAGCGCCCTGAGCTTGTCGCAGCCATGGCGGCCGGCGGGGCGGTGTTGACGGCAGATCCCGCTTTGACAAAACTAGGATATGCCATCCAAGAGTGCGTGCGAGTTGCAGTTCCCAAATTGGTGGGTTCGCCGCCCTCCCCCCCCCCTAACTGCTGTGTCGGCGTCGTGGCTGACTCCCCTGGTGATATTAGTGGGAAAGTGATAACACTCTTGTCCGGGACCTGGAACTGTCGCAAGCTTTCCTCATCACGCTGGAGATGGGTCTCTGGAGCGGATACGGTCGAAAGGTGGAAATCGCCGAGAGCTTTCTGCAGGTCCTGCTCACAATGCTCCGGCGGGATGGAAAACTCAGGCGGTCCAGCTACCCCGACATCAGCATTTCAGCGGCCGACGAAGGCGATGGACTGAGGAGCATATGGAGCGCATGGGTACGCCACGAGTCCTTTAAACGACTCAGCTTCCGCATGGTGCGACATGACACAAACTCGTCAATGGCGTTGCTTGTTAGTCCGCTGGTGTCGTACGCCGAAGTCTCACTCCCCTTCCCCGACGCAGCCGAGCTATGGTTGGCGCCAAACGTCGACGTGTGGAAATCTCTGTTTGCCTCGCGGACAAATGCTCAAAAGATCAACCTTGTCGACTACTTGGACGAGCCCGAAGTCCTTCGCGCTCACGGCGGTGCCTTGGACGTGGGCACCGCCCAATCGGCCTTCCTCTCGTGCGTCTGGAGGCTTTCGTGGGAGTTTATCCAGCTCAGATCGCTGCAGCGGGCGGCACCGCGCCGCTGGAACACCCTCATCATGGCCTCCCGGCAGGATGAACTGCTCAAGCTCGTCAAGCACTTCCAAATCAGTACATGGCCCCAGCTGCGCTCCACCGTGGACCTCGAAATGCAAGTGAATCATATTTTACTTCATCTCCACATGCCGCTCGAAGACATCCAGACTTTTGCCGGCACCGAAGGCCCTGAACAAGCCTCTGCTCTACATGCTAAAACTGCCGAGTGGGCCCGCAGCGAGGCTGCTAGGCACGCTGTTTACCATGCTGGCCAAGTTATCCGCGCCACAAAGGGGTTTCCGAGGTCCATGATTCAGGGGCCTGCTGCAGTCATGCTGTACCACGCTGGCTTGACCCTATGGGTGTACGGATTGCTCTCGGATCAGAACCCTTCCACCTCCAAATGGAGTGGTATTCCTTCTTCTTCTTCTTCTTCTAGCGTTACAGCCGCTCACGCTGTGTGGCTGGAGGAGCCGGACAGCCTAGGCACGCAGCGATTTACACAGTTTGGAAGCGGGAGCCCCTACATCCGCGGCGTTGTACCCGCGCAGGATTCGCAAGCGTCCCCAGTTGACGTTTTTCTCCATCATCCTGAAAAGGTGGCTGCAGTTGTGCTTGATATCCTCCGGCATAACCATGAGGACATGCCAAGGCCGCCGCTTGTTGACTGCTTGATTCAGCTCATAACTGCTGTACAACAATCATCATGGAGGGCATTGGAGGTGGCGGTATGACATCAGTGTTGTGGGCGCACCTGCGGGAACGGGCGCCGGAGTCTGAAACTTGTACACAATCCAATGGTAGCAGCTATTGTCAACATTCCAACACTCCTATTGCACCACACACTGAGATTTCTTGCCCTTTGCCCCCCAACAATCAGATTCCCCCGTGCTCGGGGGCGAAACCTGGTACCTCTCGATTCTGTCTGCCAACGCGGAATATCCATGACGCCGAGCCCTTTCCGAGGCGGTAGAACATCCTAAGGCCACAAATCGCCGGGTGCGATCATTGCGTGCGCGAAATTGCAAGAGGAGATAGACCATCGGGCTGTCCCCGCAGTTTGTTTGATGCTGCTTCGCCACTTTGCGGCACAGAACCCAGATAAGTACCAAGGTCTTCGGTAGGTAAGGTATCTTTTCAGGCACAGCGGGCCCCTGTTACGATCGGGAGGCCAGCTAATCTTAGATGTGCATGCAGACGAGATTGGATTGTGGGGCAGCACATGGCAAGCAGGATCTGCCGGCGATCGCCAGTCCAGAGCTCTGGCACATGACAGCCCACCAACGTCAGCAGAGAGAGGATGCACTCCACAACCCCCAAAATATACGGCATCTTGGTACCTACCTTAGTATTTTATGCGCCAAGGTGTAGGACCTAACGGTCGCTGATGGTACCGAAGGTAGCGAGCCATGGGGCGACCCGACAAGCCCCACCAACCGGTCCGGCCGGCCGCCACAAAGATCTCTTTCGGTTGCGGTGAGGTTGACCTGTTCGTCCGAGTCAACGTGACCATTTGATTGCTAATGAAGTTCAAGGCCCGGAAGGAGCACCTGGCAGCATTTGGCAGGCAGTTGGCTCCACCACTCAGCGGAAGTATTTTGGGTAGTTGTACGCGCGCAGCCGGTTTCCATGTCCCCTCAATCGAGCATCCTCAGCAGCGCCTTTCATGAAGAGGGCGGGAATGGAATGAAAGAGGAGGACCTGATGAAATAGTCACGATAATTTCGCGTCGTTTCAGCCCCGACTGCAGTTTTGCTCGTGATAGACGTATGTGTTCGCACTCTCCCGATGCGATATAGCGTCAGGGTCGGACCCAATGCCACGCTAGGAAGGTGCCGTTTTCCCCTGATAACCGTGCCTCTTGCCACCCTCCATCGGGAAGCCCAAGACCTCGATGGTACCTCAATCATGGGAAGCGACCCGCCAATTCCGGAGGAACCCACCGCACAGAGACGGCACGATGAGGATTAAAGTGACGGCATTCCACGCGCCGTTGAGCGTGTCCTTTCCAACAGCGTTGCCGCCCTTCCAACGACAATCATGATCTCGGCAAAGCTGCTCGCCCTTGTGGGCGCACTCGCCCTCGATGCGGTGCACGCCCTCCCTGGCCACCTCAGCGCCCGCGAGGTACTCGAACGCGGGTGCAGCGGCTGGGGGTGCCTTCAACCCAGATCCAACACTCCCCTCTGGATCCGAGAGGACGCCGTCATCGACGATAATTCTTTGAAAGTGCTGGAGTCTCTCGTGCCATCGGCCACCGACAGTGACGATGGCGAGTGCCCGGCCGAAACCTCGGAGGTGCCTGTCGTTTCCTCCACTCCTCCTCCGGTCCCCTCCACCACCGAGGCCCCGGCTTCGTCCACAACCGAAAACGAGGAGTGCCCTGCCGAAACCTCGGAGGAGCCCGCCTCGTCCACTCTCCCTCCGGTGACAACCTCTGAGCCTCCGGTCCTCTCCTCGACACAGCCGCCTGCCTCATCCACCACCGAGGATGAGGAATGCCCGGCCGAGACCTCGGAGGAGCCGTCTGCTTCCGTCACATCTGCCCCAGTGACGACAGAACCCCCCGTTGCCTCTTCCACCGGGTCACCCGCGTCCTCGACCACCGAGGACGAGGAGTGCCCGGCCGAGACCTCTGAAGCTCCCGTCTCCTCCCCAGCCCCGGCCAGCTCCACCATTGCTTCTGCCTCCGCCCCCGCCTCTTCAAGCAGCAGCAGCACCGGAGCTCAGTCATCCTCTGAAGTGCTGTCCTCTACAATCTCCTCCGCCCCCGTCTCCTCAACAACCGACGGATCATGGATCACCACCACCATCGTCACGGATGGTGTTACGATCACCACAACGTATTGCCCTGACACAACGACCACTCCCGAAGTTTCTGCCACTCACAAGTCTTCCATCTGGATTACAACCACCATCGTCACGGATGGTGTCACCATTACCACCACGTATTGCCCGGAGACTACTACCGATGGAAAGCCGTGGACTACGGTGACCACCAAGCCGACTGCAACTGGCGGTGCTACTAAGCCGCCTAAGCCTCCGGTCACCGAGGGGCCTGGGGGGCCTGGAAAGCCTGATGGTCCGGGCAAGCCTCATGGCCCGGGTAAGCCTGATGGCCCAGATAAGCCCGATGGTCCGGGTAAGCCTGACGGACCCACCAAGCCTGATGGACCTGGAAAGCCCGATGGCACACCAAACAAGCCTGACGGTAACCAGCCCGAGGGACCGGAGAAGGTCCCCGTGCTCGTGCCTGGAACTGCAGCAACAACAGCAGCACCTCAGGGTGGAAGGCCCGCGCCTTCGAGCGGCCTTACTCCTACCTCGGGCCCTCCCAGGCCTGTCTTCACTGCGGGTGCTTCTCTTGGAAAGCAAATCGGCGTCAGCTCCATCTTTGCTGGTGCTGTTGCTCTGATGGCGCTGTTGTAATCGACGTCTGAGAGATTTTGGTGTTAACTTCTTTTGTGGTTATTTAGAGGCTTGGATTGGGGACTTGGATTTAATGATAAATTTAATGTTTTTCATGATTGGAGCTTTTGTACCAAGCGTGTGATGGTTGCCAGCGCTATCTCTTGAAATGCTTCTTCTCGATGACGCGAAACGCAGCATATAAAACGGCCGAAAGGCCAAAAGCCAACTCAAGTCCCAAATCGCCGCCAACCAAGGCCCCAATCGGTCCCGTCCACCATTCCTGCGTCATGCCCAAGACACAGCCCGCAACACCAAATCCAAACGCACCCAGGACAGCCAACCTAACGGGCAACTTCCCTAGCGTGTCGTAATCTTCGGGCTGATACCCCTTAATCCCTCTCCAGAAGACAAAATGCTCCGTCAGCGCAATCCCCTCATAGATCACCAGCCAGTACACCGTGGTGACCAGGAATATCTCTAACCAGGTGGAAAAGTTATCATACACCGGGATACCAACACTAACCGCGACGCAAATCCCCAGCACCGTCCAGACAACACGCGGCACACAGGCCATTAATCACGCCAGGACTTACATCCCGAACAACACCAAGTACACATTCGGACAGTTGTTGGCGATAATGCCTAATACCAGCATGGCGAGACAAAACCGCCCAAAGTGCCCAAGCCGCAGGATAAGCACTTCCCCCAGCAGTCCACCAGCGCCTGCATCTTCCCATACCTACGCAAAGCTATCGACGCTAGCGGCTGCGGTGCCGATGGCTACGCCGAGAGACTCCAGAAAAGCAGTGGGAAGAGGAGGCCACCGAAGGACCAGAGGAAGACGGTTTTCCAAGGCGACGTCAGGGGCTGGTACACGGTGTAATCAGATGCATACACGTAAAGACCCGTCGCCGCGGCGAATACAGTGCTGCCGAATAACAAAACGCGACCTGCCTCATCCGGACCAGAGTTAAGAGGCAGGAGACTGTTAAAGTGGCCCGAGTACGCAAATTCCCCAAGAACGATCAGGTAAATGATAAAGATAGGGATCCACGCCCATTATTAATAGTTATACACGGCCTTATATCCAAGCCCGCAGACCAGGAGGGTGATATGGGCGATAACGAGGATTCCCACCCAGCCGGGCATGTTGGGGTTAATGGCGTGGAAGAGCTAGGCGCTAAGAACAATTTACACGGTGGACCAGCCCAGGCAGCTAAGGACGTTGAAGAATGCGTTTATGCCATCATGCGAGTTTGTTAGGCCCAGGCAGCGGAGGTGGGTATTGGGGAGTAGGGGGGAGACTTACACAGCTTCACGCTGTACCATCCAAAGTAGAACCTCGAAAGGGCTAACTGTCGGAGGCCAAAGACCGGCCCAAAGGTCGAGAAGAACGATGTAGGCAGGACGCCAAGGATATTGAAGAACATGATAACCAGCTCCAAGTCCACCCCAGCCCAAACACCGGTTATGCGAGCGCACCGACCACAAAGCATGCCACAGCCATGTTTGAAGAGAGCCACTATCGACAAAATGTCAGAACCGAGCCCGACATCATCACAACAGGGAAAACCTACCACAGTGCCAACCTTGCTCATACCCGTGTCGGTTCATTCCCCAGGGGTGTCCGGGACGCGCTCGATCCCTCGCTTCTCGACACGCCTCCGACATCGCTGTCGCTGCCTCCGCCAAGGGCTCGTTCCTCGTCCACATCGTACACGTCCAGCTTTGCGTTCCCGTTCTTGGGAGTTTCCATCGCTGCGTCGACTCGTCGATGGATGACAAAATGGGAATGTTAAATGCTGTGAGAAATTAGATGCAAATCTGGGAACCACCCTCATAAATAGGGTACCTCAATCACCACCTACAGACAACCTCCCACCTGTAATATTGAATAGGTAGGCAGTCTTCCCGCTCTATCTCCTGCAGTGCTACCTTGGCGCGCAGAAATCGGGGGCGATTCGACTACTCGCAGTGCGAGATCGCTGGGCATATCGAAGTCTGAGGAAGACGTGGGTGGCAATGGCGGAATACCACCACCTAGGTATGCAAATGCAAGCCACTGTTCCAGCTGTGCGGGATATCATAGGCTCGTCTCGCGAATCATGTCGCTCTGCGCAAATTACGTAAATATTTCCCGCACAATGCGTGGTTGGGAGATTTTGGAAGTCTTATCTTCAGAGCGAGGTCAATTGTAGGCTGGCAGGAAACGGTGTAAATTATACTTTAGCTACGTTGTTGCACGGAACTTGAACAACTCGGGGAATAACCTCCCCACTGTGGCTTTCGAGAAAGATGAGAAGACGATATCAACAATGGCAACGACGCTCTCTCCATCTCATTGGCTTCATGTTCTTTCCGTTCACAATCAGATTTTGTCGTAATTAGTAGATAGTTTGTTTGATTGAACATTGCTAGTTTCAGGGTCCCGATGCCCCCCCGCCATAAAAGGTGGCGACGCCACAAGGCCCTGCCTTGGAGTGTCAAGCCAAACATCAATGTCCCCTGGCAGCTCGGGGTTTAACCAGCGTTCAAGGAGCCCAATGCATTTGCTCGTACACTGTTGAGGAAACTCCTTGTACTTCGTTACCAGCTCCTGAGTAAAGGGTACGAATGTATGGGTATGGTCTCGTGACTGACGGTCTCACTTCCTCAATGGTTCTCCCCTTAGCAGTTGGTAGTACACTGACTGCATTACCTGCATAATGTATAAGGTGACGAATCTGCATCGCTCTAGTTACCAGCCATCACCTCGCCCCCCAGATTCATCTACATCCACCCCTTCCTACTCGTAACCCTCTCCGGCCTCTCCGCCCTAAACTCCGGATGTCCCGGCCTCGTCATACATTCCCCCTCCCCCTCTCCACACTTAACATGCGCCCCCACACACGGCACACAATGCGGCAACTGGTCGCCATAAAGACACGGCTCCGCCAACATCTCCGTCCAAAAGTCATCCGTCCCATACCAGCACAGCCGCCCCATGTGCTCGCGATCTCCCCTCTGCGGACCAGCGAAGCAGTACCATAGCCCTGCTTCCCCTTCATTCTCGCGCCACTGGCACTGCTGGTTTGCACAGCCGGTTCCCCAGGATTTGGTTTCGCATTTTGGGGCGGGGGTCCAGTCTGCATCGAGGACGCAGTCGCCGCAGCCGGGGAAGTCGGTGAAGGAGTAGCCTGGACGGAGGTGCGAGGGGGCGGGGGTGTGGATGAGGTAGGTGTCGAAGCGAGTGGTGGTATCTGTGACAGTGAAGATGGTGGAGCCGGTGGAGAAGGGGGTGAAGGAGTAGATGGTGCTGGTGGCTTTGGTAATGGCGGTCTGGGTGATGGTTTCGGGGTAGGTTGTGGGGAGGGAGGGGTGTGGTTCGAGGATGGTGATGTCTTGTTCGATGAAGGTGTAGGTGAAGACTGGGAGGGCGAATGGGCCTGGCGGTGGGATTTGGAGGGTTGCTTTTGAGGTGAATGTGGTTGTTGTGGGATACTTGGCTGGGGGGCGTGTGGTTGCGCCGAGTGAGGCGGCGACGATGCTGAGGAGGAATAAGGGGAGTATCATTTTGCAAGATGATTGAATGAAACGAAAGACAGAGGAGGCAGAGGCTGGGACAAACTAAAAGGGCCTGAGCAGACATTATCAGTGAGACGGCCGGCTAATTGGATTGCAAGGCCTCGTCATAGGACGACCGTCCTGTGTTCCATTGCAGCGGGTAATACGAAAGTGCCTATTAGGAAACGGCTCCTTCTCATATTTCTTACTATACAACTAATAGTTAGCCTACGTAGGCTCTAGCCATAATGTAAGTGAGTCTTTCAAGCTTTCAACTAGTTTTACAGCGTCCTGCGAATCCCCATCGCCGTACATAACAGACCGCCCAAAGCTCTCACAGTGTTGATCTAAGTAATTATTCTCATTCACCTAGCATTCCTTTCCAATCTTACAGCGCGTCTGTATTAGTCGCAAATTCAAAGATCAGCCACCTTAGCCTTCTTCTCTCCTGTCTTTATCTCTCCTGTCTTCGGTGGGGCAGCCGGGTATCTTGACACCTCCTTTTCATGCTCTAGCGTACCAAGCACCTCCACCTCAGTTTTGTCGTATTCGCGATGCGCGACGATACGGTCGCAATTGCCGCAGTGGTGGTCAACATTGTAGTACATCTTGTACCAACACGGCACAAATGTCCCGAACAACGTTGTGAGGCAAAGCGCCGTGCCGACCATACTAGAGTGGTATCAGCTTAAATCCTCAACATGTGATGGTACCATAGCAATTGCAACTTGTTGACTTACTATGTCATCTTGGATGGCTTTCTCTCAACCCTGGTCTCGACACGCCGTCGACAAAAGGGACAGTCGACCCAATCCGACTGGTCCCCGAGTAGCCGCAGAGGTGTAACAGTGGTGATGGCCCCCGTTTTATCCGCGCTCATGGGAGATGTCACGGGTTGATATCCATCTGTGATGCTCATCGGCTGTTCCGTGGGGGTTGCCGGGTATTTCGGTAGGTCACTGTCGACATTAGAGATCTCGTCGCGGTCCTTTGCGGCCAATACTTTCTTGTCTCCGCCCACCGGACTCTTCGGCAACCCCGAGTCGGCGCGCTTTGCAGCTTCGGGGAGATCAGTTGCGTCGCTGACAGCTTCAGGGGCGTCTTGACTTTTGTCTGTGGTGACAGCCTCCGGGAGATAGGAAGAGTCCGCCCTCTTCGGCGGAATGGCAGGACTAGTGCCATTTATTAGCGCCTCATACATCGGAAGTTTCATTTTTCTTCTTTTCTCTCCAAAAATAGACAAATGCTCCCTCGCTCACCTTTTTTCGTCGCGTTCTGAACGCCCTGACGCACGTGCCTCGGGGGGCGGTGCCTGGTAAAAAATCTTCTCTTCAGAATCCGGGGTCAAGATCTGGTTGGCTTTATCGGCCACATTGCTGCTTTCCACTAGGTCGCTGGGCGCGTGTTCTGCCCAAGAAGTACTCATGATGATGCTCGCCCGTGACGGGTCATGCCATGCGCCGAGCAAGAAGGGACGAGAAAGAGGGGAAACCTGGCCGACACGATTCATTTTAAAGCGGCGATCATTTCGCGACGGTGGACAAGGATTTAGTTCCCTGCTGGTAAGCCCCTGCTCCTGTGCTGCTGATTGGGTTGTTCGGTCTGCACAGGCGTTTCGAGTGCGTTGGAACACGCGTTCTAACCACTCTGGTTTTCCGTTCCTCGTTGCCTGCAGGAAGGGTTCGTTTCCTGGAATGGAGCTGTTGTGAGCCTTAAAAAAAAAAACTGAGGTTCAGCAAATTTGAAGGCATCAACCATTCAGCTTCAATTATCTCTCGGTTTCAAATGTGACCCACAAAAGGGACTGCATCAACCCCATCGCCATACTTGATCCCAAAGAGCTCATGACGGGATCCAAAGAAACTTTTTGATGTCGATGTATACGTAGGTAACCAATCGTATCCGCGCGTCCATTTCCACCATCAATCTAGACCGACGAATAATCGCACAGAGCTGAGAAGGAAAAAGAGAAATTGGGATCTATGTCACTGCAGCGATTGGCTTGTGTGACGTGAGGCGTTGCTAAATCGAGGCTTCCATTCATAGGCGCGTTAAGTGGTAGAACTAGCATTCTCCTTCAGGGCTAAAATTGCAGTGATGGGCGCGTGTGACGGTGACATGAGGCAGCGTGATAAATCAAGTACAAGCTAGTTACATGGTGAGAGTCAGCCCTCTCTTTCAGGGCTAAAAGTGCAGTGACCAACATTCAAACGCTGAAAAATCACAGCTCGTATACCAGGGCAACAATGGAAGCGCACTCTCACAAGGTGCATCCGCTGGTGCACGCTGGCATGCCAAAGCTGTTCGGGCCAATGTTACGATGACGCTCTTCTCCTAGTACGGCAGATCTTAGTCCAAATACCTACCTGCGCATGTGTACGTGGGTGCGCTGGTGGCCAGGCAACTGCCTTAACCGATGTGGGACTCGCTCTGCTCAGTATGTTTTTTTCTGACCGTGGAAATGACCCCGGTTATATGACGTGTGCGGAACTTATGTGCCCGGTTTTGGCTCAGTTCAGGATCCAATTAGATGTGCATCTTCCAGCATGCAAGGCAGCTGCGGCTCGGTGGGATTCTGGTTCCTACACGCATTCCGTCAACTGCGCACCATGCGACCAGTTGGGTGCTTATGGGTGCCTGACAAACGGAAGTAGAAAAGCACTGTACCTTAAAGTTATATACCTCCCTTACCTCACCCTTACTTCGGCTCTATCATTTCGTAAGTCGCGGCTCCTCGCGACACACCAGTGCAGACAGGAACGGTGAGATTGGTTGGTCAACGAAGGAAAGAATGTTCTCCTCGGGCAACAATCGCACCTTCGTCCACTTCCCCAGGGCCACAAAGCTAATCTCAGACAGCCACGAAGATTGATTCAATCTCGTGTTTCTACAGCCATCTGTGAGATGACACCAATGTCGCGCCCACCGTCCTTCCTAGGCGTTCCCTTGGAGGTGCGAGCCATGATCATTTTACAGGTCGTCCTGGCCCCGCAATCCGCTCCTCCTAGCCCAGGCGAGCTCCATGGCCAGTCTCGCCGAGCACTCGACAAGACAGCCACAGGCGCAGGGCAAGAGACTCATCGCGTGCTGTTCCAAGCTGGTCCCGCCGAAAACCCCGCACTGTCTCTGCTCCTCACCAACCACCAGCTGCATGCAGAGACGCTCGACACTGTGCGGCGCGCCTTTGCCGAGACCACGCCCAGCTACACAACGGACATCGTTTACCTCAAGGACCAGACGCTCTGGCCAACCTGGCTCTCCGTTCCGTTGCGCGCCTCACACGTTGATACGGTGCACGCCCAATTCCGCATCTTCGATTGCCCCGACGACCTGCGCCTCAAAGAGCCACCAAGGGGCATGTTCAGTGGGGGTTGCGGTGGTCCTCCTCCTATTTCCTGGCCCTTCTACCATCTTCTGGTTGGCTCCATCGTTTCTGGGAGCCACGGACCGTGCGGGCTGCCATTCACCATGAAGCGGCTGGTGTTGGACTTTCCGCCGGCCACCGAGGACGACCTCCTGCCGCTAGGCCGAGTCGTAGAGACGCGCTGGAGTCACAGCCCAGACGAGATATGGGAGGAAGTATTTGATTACTTCAGCCTGGATGATGCGTTCAACGCCCAGTGCTTGGACAATCCCCGACTGGAGCCCGCCGCCCGGTTGATTCGCTTTGTCCACAATATGCTCGAGTTCCTCGCCCGGTTAACATCGGATGGATTTTTTTACGGTAGGTATCTACATGAGAATATCGGCATCATCGAGCTGCGCTTGGACGGCGAGGTGTACAAGACTTTGGATCTGGGGTATCATTTGGCAAACGTGCGGAGATGGGGGAGCGATTCTGAGAGCTTCAGTCGCCGACAATGGTACGGAAACTTCCTACCGTGGGAGTCTGGGGTGAAGGCGAGGAGGAGAGAGCTGGGCATGCCAGCGCAGGGCCAGTGACGGTAGTACGGTCTCGGAGCGGGATTTGGACCTATATATATCCTCAATCTAGCTATAAGCAGCTGTATGCACCATCGCCGTCCAAGCCATTGGCTAGATACCCCTTGGCGAACGCCTCTGCCTATCTCTGATTTCTTTGGCTGGCTGTTGTTGCATTAAACTTCCGAGACTAGAGACCGGATGGTCAACATTGACGCCTGACCCCGCTCGAGCTGAAAGTCCAGGCCGCAAAAGACCTTCCTTGGCCAGCACCCTTGCATTTTCACCACAACATAAAACGGACAACCATCCATGTTTCGCAACAGTCCACAGCCTCCGTCGTAGTGGCAGTTATTCGGCTTTGGATTCAGCAACAATGACCCCAACTCCGGTCGTCCCACCGGCCCCCGCAAACTTCCCCGCCTTCCCCCGTCTCCCAGCCGACATCCGCCAAGAAATCTGGCGCTCCGCATCCACCGCCCCCTCCACCACCACCGTCCCCGGAGTCTGTATCCTCACCCTCGCCATCCCCATCGGCTCGCCCCTCGGACGCGCCCAACACGCCCCCCTGGTGGTGCACACCCGTCGCAACCCCTCCCTCCTCGGCACCTCCACCGAAGCCTACGACATCACCGCCTCCTCTGCGCCCCCTCCCCCGCGCCCGTTCAATCCCGAGATTGACACGCTGTTTCTCGGGCCCAGCGAGTTTATCTACTTTACGGACCATCTCACGAGGCGCGATGAGGCGGAGATTCCGTGGTTCCCCGAGATTAGACACCTTGCGTTGACGCTGACGGTCGTGGAGAGGGGGATGGCGCTGCCGATGGCGATGATGGATTTGCATAGGTT